>ENA-OPZC01000084-OPZC01000084.1-human-gut-metagenome-genome-assembly--contig:-NODE-84-length-17913-cov-1.410548_pt1 | contig 17913 bp, 21 predicted proteins | sample MGYA00242477_ERZ504491 | MGnify/ENA primary metagenome ERZ504491 (study PRJEB26092, sample SAMD00036249) | human gut metagenome | host: Homo sapiens | study: EMG produced TPA metagenomics assembly of... | reverse complement strand
CTTATTATCCCCTTTAAAAAGCATCCTTTGAAAAACTCAATTTTGAAAATAATTTCAAACCACCTTTTACTCCAAAGTGCAACTGAGCCTGAGCAGGAGCAGCCATCATCAAACATACAGCTACCATTAATACACTAATAATCTTTTTCATGTTTGTCTATTTTTAGTTTACGCCACAAAGATAAACACTTTTTCCATGTATAATGTTCAATCTCCCAGGAAAGTTACATTACGCTTTCCAATCCCCCCTTCCAAGAAGAAATATCAAACAAAAAACGGACAGAATTTTTTATTCTGTCCGCCATGTTCTCTTTCTAATATTCTTCTTCGTTGAAAAAGAAATCCTCTTTGCTCGGATAATCCGGCCAAATATCTTCTATTACTTTCATAGATTTCGCCTTCATCTTCCATCTCTTGCAAGTTTTCGATTACTTCCAACGGAGCGCCCGAACGCATTGCATAGTCAATCAACTCATCCTTTGTAGCAGGCCAGGGAGCATCCTCTAACTTCGAGGCCAATTCTAATGTCCAGTACATAGTTTTCTTATTTTTTAAGTAAATACTTTTCTTTCGTTCTCTAATTAGCCGCAAAAGTATAATAAATTATTTCATTTGCAACTTTTATCCCAAAAAATTTCATCCGTTTTAGTTAAATGATTTAACTTTCGGGTCAAAATGAATAAATAATCAGATAAACGGTTGACAAATGCTGTTACACGGGCATCTATGTCACATTCTTCAGCCAATGCAAGAATGCGTCGCTCGGCACGGCGACACACCGTCCGGCAAATGTGTCCAACGGCTGCTCCACGGTCACCCCCCGGCAGAATAAAAGCATTCAAAGGAGGAAGTTCATTGTCAATTACGTCAATTGCCTGCTCCAACATCCGGATGTCTTCATCCTCTATACGACTTTCCATACGCAACTTGGTCTGTGTCTGATCCGTTGCCAGATACGAACCGACAGAGAATAATTTATTTTGTATACGAAAAATGATTTGTTTATCCTCCTCATCCGTCAAATACGTTTGCAACAATCCCAAATAGGAGTTCAATTCATCCACTGTGCCATAGGCTTCAAGCCGTATATGCGTTTTCGGCACCCGGGTACCACCTACCAATGATGTGGTTCCCTTATCACCTGTTTTGGTGTATATCATGCTTTTCTTCATGGTTCCGGTTATAAAAAATTTACAATATAATGCTGTTTATATCTCGCTTTATCAAAAAAGACCAACCCTATGTCATACAAATCAAAAGTGATACCCGTCGACTCACTGGTTACAATTTGCTCCCACCATTTCCGTTTTTCCCTCGATTCATGAATTCCTCCGACAATAAAACAACTACGAGGTCCGGCATAAGGAAGTACCAGTTCAAAAACTTCTTTATAAAAAGGAGTATGCCCTATATGCAGACAATCTAATGTATGCACCTCCGCCAGTTTCTCCTCCAGTTGCCGGGAAGTCTTTGCCCAATCCCTGCCTTTCAAGGTGACGGAGTCCATAGTATGACACGCAGCCCGCATATATCCTATGGATGCCCCATTACCAATCCCCACTTCAATCAACGACTTTGGTCTGAAATAATTAACCAACCGGAATAGCAAACGGTTCACTTTCCTTCGATAATGTGGCAAATAAGCAGGAAATCCCCTTTCCTTCAATACCCGATAAGCATAGTAGTGATATTTTTCATAAACAACAGAAGTAATCAGAAAAAAATCAGACGGAGAGTGTACTCCGTAACCACAACGGTGACGGAAGCGACTGCACCAATTCCATATACGATGAAGAAAAAACATATTTCTCAGCTTTATTAAGTAACACAAAGATAAAAGATTACCCGACAATATCGAAATAAAATACTATTTTTGTTGCCCATTAGTTATTAAACCATTTATAAACGATGAAACACACACTCTCTTTTATGGTATGGGCAATACTGGCTGTCTTATTGCCTTTACAAATGGCCCAGGCCGCAGCTCCTCCCACTGAATTACAGAAAAGACTTCAAAATCTTCCGGACATCAGTGACATTAAACCAATGCAAAGTGATGCCTATCCGGAGAAATATGTATTCTTCATTAATCAACTATTGGATCCGCATCACCCCGAAGCAGGGAATTTCAAGCAAAGGGTTATTCTCTCGCATGTAGGTTTTGACCGCCCTACCGTACTGGTTACCGAGGCTATGCCGCCCATTATGCCACCCATCCGCGTTATCAAGAAGAGTTATCCAAATTATTCAACGCCAATCTGGTATTCGTGGAATACCGTTATTTTGGTGAGTCCATGCCGAAGCCCTGCAACTGGGATTATCTCACGGTTGAAAATTCACTGTATGATTTGCATCATGTAACCACGACCTTGAAACAACTATACGATGAGAAATGGATAGCTACCGGAATCAGCAAAGGCGGACAGACTACGATGTTCTACCGCACTTACTTTCCCGATGATGTGGATATCTCCGTACCTTACGTAGCCCCCCTCAACCAATCATTGGAGGACGGTCGTCACGAACCGTTCATTGCCAATAAAGTTTCGACTCCCGAAAACCGTAAACGAGTTGAAAACTTTCAACTGGAAGTACTTAAACGCAAGAGCCGGCTGCTACCGATGTTCGAAAAATATTGCTCGGATAAAGGATATACCTTCCGCATTCCTATAGCCGAAGTATACGACTTCAATGTATTGGAATACTCATTTGCCCTATGGCAATGGGGAACTCCTGTAAATAAGATTCCGGAAACAAATGCCGATGACCACACGCTATTCAAGCATTTCATAGCTATTTGTGAACCGGATTATTTCTCCGAACAATCTCCCTACCCTTCCTTTAATGTGCAAGCGGCCAAAGAACTGGGGTATTACGGATATGACATCAAACCTTTCAAAAAGTATCTGACGATAAAGAGCAGCCGTGACTATCTTCATAAGGTAATGTTACCGCCCGAACTGTCAAATCTCAAATTTGACAAGACACTATATAATAAGGTGGTAAAATTCCTGAAAGAGAATGATCCCGAAATGATCTATATTTATGGCGGCGATGATCCTTGGACAGCTTCGGGTGTCACTTGGCTGAAGAACAAGAAAAACATAAAAGTTTATGTATTACCCGGCGGCAGCCATACCACCCGTATCGGCAGCTTTGACACCGACACACAAGAAGAAATCAAGACACAAATCAATGCATGGCTGAATAAAGAATAGCAAAGAGACGAGATAAAAAGCTTTTCCGCCACAGGTTACGCAGATTGTCACCGGTTATTTCCATTGAGGACCCACTGTTTAAATTGGACCGATGTCAATCTGAGCAATCTGTGACGGAATCTTGATTTTATCATAAAGGCATATTGCCATGTTTCTTAGGCGGATTGCTTTGGTTTTTGTTGTGACACATTTCCAAAGCTTGAATAAGTTTGTAACGAGTGTCACGGGGCATAATCACCTCATCAATCAGACCACGTTCTGCCGCACGATAAGGATTGGAGAATTTATCTTCGTATTCCTTGATGATCTCAGCTTTCTCTTCCGGAGCAGACTTGCGGTAAAGGATATTCACTGCCCCTTCTGCACCCATGACGGCTATTTCCGCCTGTGGGTAAGCCAGGTTCACATCGGCTCCCGTCGGCTTGCTGGACATGACAATGTAGGCACCTCCATAAGCTTTACGGGTAATTAAAGTAACCTTGGGCACTGTAGCTTCAGCGTATGCATAGACTATCTTCGCACCGTGGCGGATGATGCCGTTGTGTTCCTGTACCGTTCCGGGCAGGAAGCCGGGAACATCCTCGAAAGTGATCAGAGGAATATTAAAGCAGTCACAGAAACGGATAAAACGGGCAGCCTTGTCGCTGGCGTCAATGTCAAGGACACCGGCCAGCCAGGCGGGCTGATTGGCAACAATACCTACGGAACGACCTCCCAGGCGACCAAACCCCACCACCACATTTTTAGCAAAGTGAGGCATCACCTCGAAGAAATACTGGTTATCCAGCACCGGTTCGATGATATCCTTTATATCATAAGGCATATTCGGATCTTCGGGAATGACAGTCTGCAACGCCTCCACCTGACGATGGATGTCATCGTTGCAGGGAACCAACGGCGCATCCTCCATATTGTTGGAAGGCAGGAAACTCAGCAATTCGCGGATACTCATCAGCGTTTCCTCCTCATTGTCGCACATAAAATGGGTCACACCGCTTTTGCTGCTGTGGGTATAGGCACCGCCCAGTTCCTCCTTGCCCACCTCCTCGTTAGTCACAGTCTTCACCACATCCGGGCCGGTGATGAACATGTGGCTCTTCTCTTTTACCATAAAGATAAAATCGGTTAGTGCTGGTGAGTAGCAGGCTCCTCCGGCACAAGGACCCAAGATGGCGGAAATCTGTGGGATAACACCTGAGGCGATAGTGTTCTGATAGAAAATAGAGGCATATCCGGCAAGGCTGTTCACCCCTTCTTGGATGCGTGCGCCTCCCGAGTCGTTCAGGGCGATAACGGGAGCTCCCGTCTTCAAAGCCAGTTGCTGAACCTTTACAATCTTGGCCGCATTGGTCTCGCTCAGCGAACCGCCGTGCGCGGTGAAATCGTATGCATAGACAAACACCGGACGGCCGTCTATCTTTCCGTAACCGGTGACCATACCATCTCCGGCAATCTGCTTCTTCTCCATGCCGAAGTTGGTACAACGGTGGTTCACCAGCTTGTCCAGTTCATTGAACGTACCTTTGTCCAGCAACATTCCGATACGCTCGCGAGCGGTCATCTTCCCTTGGGCGTGTTGTTTCTCGATCTTGTCCACACCGCCGCCCAGCGACGCGCGTTTGTCCAGCTCTTCAAACCGGCTGTATATTTCTTCTCTTGTCATGATCAATCTTCTTTTATTATATCCAATACTATTAATACCTGGTTAGCATTGACGGAATCCCCTTCATTGACCAGGATATCCCTTACCGTGCAGTCCGAGGTCACTTTGTAGTTGCTCTGCATCTTCATGGCCTCCAGCACTACCACAATATCCCCGGATGACAGACGGTCACCTTTCCGGACGGGAATTTTCACAACCTTTCCGGGCATGGGAGCTACAATCTTGTCATCCTGTCTCTCCTCGCCGCCCTTTTTCATACGCAGATACTTGGTCTGGGTGTCCACTATGTCCACATGATAGGAACGGTAGAACATATTCACATCATAACTCTTTCCACCCTCCCCACGGATCAGTTCGGCATTGAAGGAATTGCCATCGTGCAGGATGGAACAGCTTCCGTTCTCGGCCATAACGATATCCACATCATACGGTTTTCCGTCAATCATAAACTGTACCTTGTTTCCTTCCTTGCTCACCAACGTCACATCGGCTACGCGGTCTCCAATATGTATTTCCATACTTTTGCTTAATTAAATGAAGAATCAGATTCTCAACACTCCTTTCTGCAAGCCGAACTCACGCCAACGGCTGATGGGACGGGCATCAGACAGCTGGGGACTCTTGTTCTCTTCCAGATTCATCAGATAGTCAATATAAGAGGCGATCATGGCCATGTTTTCAATCTCCTCATTGTTGCCGTTGCCACGGAGCAGCATACGGGAGTTCTTCTCTATAAATAAGGTATTATACTCACCCTTCACAAAGTCGGGGGTATGCATGATGCGTTTCAGATAACTGAGGTTGGTCTTCAAGCCCGTAATCTTGTACTCGTAAAGCACACGGCGCATACGCTCTATGGCATACTGGCGGGTTGTGGCCCACACGATCAACTTGCCTATCATCGGTCGTAAAAGACAGGAATCTCGTACCCTTCGTACACGTAGCTGTCAATGCGTACGCCGATGCCGTTAGGCTCCGTCAGCTGTTTGATGATACCCGGCGAAGGCATGAAGTTATTCTCCGTGTCTTCCGCACAGATACGACATTCGATGGCATGACCGCGCTGATACAGCTCTTCCTGTTTCAAATGCAGCACTTCATCATTGGCAATGCGGATCTGCTCTTTCACCAAGTCCACGCCCACCACTTCTTCGGTAATGGGATGCTCCACCTGGAGACGGGTATTCATCTCCAGAAAATAGAAATTGCGGTTCTTGTCCACCAGAAACTCGATAGTCCCGGCTCCCGAATAGTTCACTGCCCTGGCAGCAGCCACCGCCTTTTCCCCCATCTCCTGACGGAGTTCCGGAGTAAGGAACGGAGACGGGCTCTCCTCTACAATCTTCTGGTTGCGACGCTGGACAGAACACTCGCGGTCAAACAGATGGATTACATTGCCATGATTGTCACCCAGTATTTGAAATTCTATATGATGGGGTTCCTCCACAAATTTTTCCAAATAAACCGTATCATCCCCGAAAGAAGACATGGACTCGGAACGGGCGGTGTTATATGCCTCCACCACTTCATCTTCACTGTGTATCAGCCTCATCCCTTTACCGCCGCCTCCCATAGAAGCCTTCAACATGACAGGATAGCCTATTTCATTACAGATACGTACCGCCTCTTCGGCACTTTGCAACGGCTGTTCCGTACCGGGGACTACGGGAACACCTGCGGCAATCATACGCTTACGGGCGGCAATCTTGTCACCCATCGCTTCCATCGTCTCGGCGGCAGGACCGATAAAGATGATCCCCTCCTCTTTGCACCGGCGGGCAAAATCAGCATTCTCGGACAAAAAACCATAACCAGGATGAATGGCATCGGCATGATGTTGCCTTGCAGCTTTAATGATATTATCTATATTCAGATAACTTTCTTTGGAAGCGGCAGGCCCTATCAGACAGGCTTCGTCTGCATACATCACATGACGCGCCGTACGGTCGGCTTCCGAGAAAACAGCCACAGTGCGGATACCCATCTCTTTGCAAGAGCGCATAACGCGCACGGCTATCTCGCCACGGTTGGCAATTAGAACCTTTTGTATCATAATCTTTCTCTTTTTACCCGAAATGTCACACAAAATTACAGATGCATTCATTATACATGAACACATCTTACATGGGTGGCATCTCTCATTAGTATTGATTATTTAACGAAAACTCCCTGTTTTTTAGAAGTGGGAGCCATAATTGGCTGCAAAGATACTTGTTTTTTGCACAAAAACTACAAATGTGTGTCTAAATAATGTTTCAATACATTGGCATGATTTCGCTCCTGTTCTTTCGAAGCGTAAAGTAATGTTACTTTCGAATAAGCTTTTATCTTATCAATGAACGCTTTAGCGGCATCCGATTCATTCAATTCTTTTTGATACATATCTGCAAAAGTCCCCCATCTTTTTTCTATATCCGCATGAAACCATTTCCTTAAATCATTGGATGGAGTGACCTCTTTTGCCCAATAATCGTATTTCAAATATTCCCGCTTCATGCCACGGGGCCACAGGCGGTCTACCAAAACACGATAGCCGTCTTGTTCAGAAGGTTCATCATAAACCCTCTTGATGTTTACTTGAGTCATAGTTGGTTATTTTAATTTAGGTACAAGCTTATAACTCCATATAACCCTAAAAAGTTCATTCCGGACAGTGGTTTCAGGATAACAGCAACTCGTAATCCACTACATCCAACCATCGTCCGAATTTCAGTCCTACCTTCTTAAAATGGGAAACTTTTTTAAATCCCAGCCTCAAATGCAAAGCATCACTGACAACATTTCCCTCTGTGACACAGGCTATCAGTGCACGATACCCGTCCCTACGACATTCTTCAATCAATCTTTCCATCAACTCCCTGCCTATGCCCTTCCCCTCGTATCCGGGAGCTAAATAGACCGTTGTTTCCAACGTATGCCTGTAAGCAGCCCTCTCCTTCCACAAATGGGCATAACAATAACCCACTACTTTCCCTTCTTCCTCATACACAAAATAGGGAAAACGGACGGCAATTCCGGCAATACGGTTACGCATATCCTCCTCTCTCAAAGGTTCCGTTTCAAATGTAGCCACACTGTGCCTGACATATTCATTGTATATCGTTGTGATGGCTTTGGCATCCTGAAGTTCCACTCGTCTAATCATAATGTCATATCTATTATTAAAACGTAAGCAAGATATAAAAAAATAATCAGTTATCTAGAGAATAATCACTATATTTACAGCCGATTCTAATTTCAGCTATAAAAATGACAGAAATAGTAGAAGTAAAAGACTTTATCCCAGCCTACACCGATGCAGTACAAAAACTGCTGGAGCAGCTCACAAACCGCCCGGTAAAACTGACCGGGACAACCCTCAGAGAGATCATATCCCAAGAAAACACCCATCTGTTTTTCTTACTGGCTGATCAGGAAATTGCGGGAATGCTGACTGTAGGCATCTATCACAGCCCCACAGGCGGCAAAGCGTGGATTGAAGATGTGGTAGTGGATGAAAAATACCGGGGACAAGGACTCAGCAAACAGCTGGTCACCCACGCTGTCCGGTTTGTGAAGGAACAAGGCATACCTCTTATTATGCTTACCTCAAACCCCACACGGATAGCAGCCAACAAGCTATATCAAAAATTAGGCTTCGAACAAAAGCAGACCAATGTGTACAGAATGAATTTAGAATAACCCATTCCTATTTCAATATGATAACAATCAGACATTCATTGCCCAAAGATTTGGATGCAATTATAGAAATATTCCACTATGCCCGTCAGTTCATGAAAGAGCATGGCAACCCCAACCAATGGATAAACGGTTATCCTTCCGCTGAATTGATTCTGCGAGAAATAACCAACGGAACCAACTATGTTTGCGAAAATGAAAACGGAGAAATAATAGGCACATTCTGTTTTATTCCCGGAGAGGACCCCACTTATGCCCGCATTGATGACGGCAACTGGCTGAACAACGAACCATATTACGTCATTCACCGCATGGCTACCAACGGCAAACAGAAGGGAGTAGCTGACGCCTGCCTCAAATGGTGTTTCGAACATTGCAACAATATCCGGGTAGATACCCACCACGACAACCTTGTGATGCAGAATATCCTGAAAAAGTACGGTTTCCGGCGTTGTGGCATCATTTATACCCACAATGGCACATCCCGCATCGCTTACCAGCGGACATTAACCGAAAAAGAGTTATCTTTGCCGACCGAATAAACAAGAAAAAGAAACATGAAGATTCTCTGGATAGACCTGAACAGTTCATATGCCCATTCCTCATTGGCACTGCCAGCCCTACATGCACAAATCATGACAGACCCTTCTATAGAATGGGAAATCGTATCTGCCACCATCAACGAAAATACAGGAATGATTGTCGATGAGATCTACCGCCACCGACCCGACATCCTTGCCGCAACCACCTGGCTTTTCAACCATGAGCAACTGATGCATGTCGCTTCCAGAGTAAAAGCATTGCTCCCCGAAGCCTGCCTGGTGCTGGGCGGTCCGGAATTTCTGGGAGACAATGAAGAGTTCCTCCGCAAAAATCCATTTGTGGATTGTGTTTTCAGAGGAGAAGGAGAAGAAGTCTTTCCACAATGGTTAACCTGCTGGAACCATCCGGAACAATGGCACACCGTGCCCGGACTCTGTTACCTCACTCCTAACAAAGAATATAAAGACAACGGTATAGCCCGCGTACTGAATTTCGCCGGACTCGTCCCGCCAGAACAAAGCCGTTTCTTTAACTGGAGCAAGCCCTTTGTCCAACTGGAAACAACACGCGGATGTTTCAACACCTGCGCCTTCTGTGTCAGCGGCGGTGAAAAACCGGTACGCACCCTTTCCATCGAAAGCATCCGCGAAAGGCTACAACTCATCCATGCACATGGCATCAAAAATGTACGCGTATTAGACCGTACTTTTAATTACAACCCTCGAAGAGCCAAAGAACTACTCCGGCTCTTTCTGGAATTCCATCCCGATATCCGCTTCCATCTGGAAATACATCCCGCCCTGTTGTCAGAAGAGCTGAAAGAAGAACTCAGCCTGCTGCCCAAAGGACTGCTTCATCTGGAAGCCGGCATCCAGAGCCTGCGCGAACCTGTACTTGAGAAAAGCCGCCGGATGGGCAAACTATCTGATGCACTGGATGGTCTGAGATTCCTATGCGCCTTGCCCAACATGGAAACCCACGCCGACCTTATTGCCGGACTGCCTCTTTATCACCTTCATGAGATATTTGAAGATGTCCGTACCCTTGCCGGATATGCTGCGGGAGAAATCCAACTGGAGTCACTCAAGCTGCTTCCCGGAACCGAAATGCGCCGGAGGGCGGAAGAATTAGGAATCAAATATTCCCCTCTGCCGCCATACGAAGTGCTACAAACCCACGAGATCAGTGTCAGTGAATTGCAGACAGCCCGCCAGCTTTCACGCTTGTTGGACGGATTCTACAACACACCGGCATGGCAGGCACTGACACGTGAACTCATTTTGAATGACGAACAATTCCTCCATCGTTTTCTTGCATATTTAACAAAAGCCAATCTGATAGACCAGCCCATGAGTCTGGAGAAACGAGGCTTGATACTGTATGAGTTCTGCAAACAAAACTACCCCGAATACCAGATACAGGCTGCTATTGCCTGGATAGAAGCAGGCATGTCACTGAAAAAACTCCCTGCCGAGAAAGTATGGACCAAACGACAAATCCCTCCTGCCACTTGGAATATCATTTATGGAGAATACAAAGAAAGCCTTCGTCTGTGTTTCCTTCCTGCCGATGAAAAGGGGGAACATGGCTACTGGTTCGGCTTTGAGTCGGAGATACAAAAAGCAAGTCCTGTATTCAAGGCAAGAACGTAAAACGTTACGACATCAGGAGAAGCTGTTGGTTTCAAAAAGTAATGCTCGATTTTGATTTAGTATCACTTTATAGAAGTGAAGCCAAGCGGCTGAAAGAGCCCAACAAGAGTAATCCGGATAAGAGCCAAAAGGAAAAGGTGATTTCGTCTTATGTAAAAACATAAAATTCTTCTGTCACACCATCTCTCTCATTACCAGCAATTTACCGTATAAAAACATCCATAATGTCCCTGAACCGGTATGTAGGCAATGGAGATGGAAACATTCGCCCATTATTTGTATAAGAGCCGCAGATATCAGATTGGATCTGACAGGACATGCCGTGCTTTCATTTAATTTAATAGGATGTCATTGCGTTAACTTCCGATATATACTGTTGCCTCACCTATGTGAAGCAGTGATTCCACTTTAGTGACAACGGATATTCACACAGATGAAAAGCCCTTTTCACCCAAGTGAAATATCGGGTACAAGCCATAGAAATCATAGGAAAACAAAAGAATTTATTTTCCTTATTATCAGTTATTTGCATATTTCCTATTTTCTCCATTTTTGCCCTATTTTGCCCGTTTTCTGTTATTTAGTACACTTTTAGTACACTTTGAAATATCATTTTCTTTTGTACCTTTGCAATATCGGAAAACAAAAGAAAATCAACTATTTAGTGTAATTACCCGGTTACGGTACCTAAATCGGGATAAAACCTCTAAACAATGGCAAAGTTAGAAAATAAAACGAAAGAGAACCCCAAGTTGGAGCAAAATAAGCTCTCGGACGGTAGAATAAGCCTTTACTTAGAGTATTATTTAGGTAGAGAGGAAAAGCCCGTATTGGATGAAAACGGTAATCAGGTGTATTACGATAGTGGGAAAATGCAAGGCAAGCCCAAGTTTGCAGTAAAGCATAACAGGCGAAAAGAAAACCTTAGCCTGTATCTGATAGACAAACCCCGTACTCCTGCGGAACGGCAACAGAACAAGGAAACTTTGGAACTCGCCATGCGCATACGTGCAGAGCGTGAACAGGAGTTTAAAGAAAGCATGTTGGGTTACCGCTTAAAGAAAGACAGGGCTGTTAATTTCTTGGACTACTTTCAAGCCTATATCAATAGCTATACCAAGAAAGATATTCGCATGGTGCAAATTGCGCTTAGCCGTTTCAAAGACTTCTTGAAAGAGAAGTACCCCATGAATGAGTGTAGCATTAAACCGGAACTCATCACCAAAGAAATGATGGAACAGTTTGTAGCTTATCTGCAATCCCGAAGCGTTGGCGAAGGTGCTAAAAGCATTTACCAGCGTTTCAAGAAAGTCATTCGCTATGCGATAGAGCATGATGTAATGCTGAAAGACCCTTGCAAAGATGTCACCTGCAAAGTAGATAGCCAGATGCTTCGGAAAGATGTGCTTTCGCCCGAAGAAATACAAAAGCTGATGGCGTGTCATTATGACAACGAAAACCCCACAATCAGACGAGCGTTTATCTTCTGTCTGTATTGCGGTCTGCGCTTCTGCGATGTAAAAGACCTTACCTATAGGAATGTGGATTACGCAAATCGGTTATTGAAGTTTGAACAAAGTAAAACAAAGGGACATTCTGCCAGCAGTGGTGTGGTTATTCCTTTAAATGACGGTCTATTGTCTATCATTGGTGAAGCTCCAGCAGATAAAACTGCTTGATATTCATTTGTCCTACATACGAAAGCTGCTGCAAATCGGTCAAGCGTTGGGTAAAGAGAGCCGGAATAGACAAGCACATAAGCTGGCATTGTGCAAGACATTCGTTTGCCGTGAACATTCTGAACAATGGGGCAAACATCAAGACCGTAGCCAGTCTTTTAGGACACAGCGGATTGAAGCATACCGAGAAATACACCCGTGCCGTGGATAAATTGAAAGAGGAAGCAATAAACAGTCTACCCGAACTAAAGTTTTAACCACAAAAGACTTATCTTTGTAACTATGGACTTTGAAGCATTAGTAAAACATATCAGTACGATACAGAACACGTTGCAGGCACAAGCCGCACACGCTGTAAACCTCACCCTTACTTCCCGTAACTGGCTTATGGGTTGCTATATCGTGGAATTTGAGCAGAACGGAGAAGACCGTGCCGCATACGGTGAACAACTGTTGAAAAAACTGGAACAACGGCTGAATACAAAAGGTCTAAATGAACGTAGATTCCGTGAATTTAGACGGCTGTACCTTGTTTATCCACAGCTGAAAGAACCTATTGCACAGTATATTACATCGCAAATTCAAATTCGGCAGTCATTGACCGCCGAATTCACCGAACCAATTCGGCGGTTGGCGACCGCCGAATCTGAAAATAGCGTCTGGAAACTATCAGCAGAACATCCACAAGCCGAAACATGGATGATTCCGTCTGATAGATTATTCAACAGATTATCTTCCACCCATTTAAATACCATATCAGGAATTGAGAACCCTGTAAAACGTGCTTTCTATGAAATGGAAACAATTCGTGGTTGCTGGTCTGTAAAGGAGTTGGAACGGCAAATAGCGTCTTTATACTATGAACGTAGCGGACTATCCAAGAACAAAGAAGCCCTCTCCGCTTTAGTCCAGCAACAAGCAACCCTATTGCAACCTAAAGATGTAATCAACACCCCTGTTACTTTAGAGTTCTTAGGATTGAATGAACGAGCCTTAGTAACAGAAAATGACTTGGAGCAATCCATTCTTGACAACCTGCAACACTTCCTACTGGAAATGGGGCATGGATTCTGCTTTGAAGCCCGACAAAAACGTATTTTGATAGACGAAGATTATTTCTTTGCCGACCTTGTGTTCTATCACCGCATCTTGAAATGCCATGTTATTGTAGAATTGAAAATAGACAAGTTCCGCCATGAGTATGCTTCGCAACTTAATATGTATCTGAACTATTTCAAGGCGGAAGTGATGCAACCGGATGATAATCCGCCTATCGGAATTCTGCTTTGCACAGAAAAGGGAGATACATTGGTTAAGTATGCCACTGCCGGATTAGACCCAAATATCTTCGTACAGAAGTACATGATAGAACTTCCAAGCGAGGAAGAAATAAAGGAGTTCATTGCTTCCTCAAATTACTAACCTATCATAAAAAGTAATATTGGCGAAAAGAAAAACAGTATTCTTCTTTTCGCCAGCACATCTATTTTGCTGTTAATAAAAATTAGTTTAGTCCGTTTTGGATATATAAACAAAAGAGCAAACTAAACTTATAGTACCTGATACGTATAAGGAGCCCAATGTTGCTTAATATAATCCACCTTGCTATTTTCTGTAATGATATAATCTATTTCAGCCAAAGAAGCAAAATGATAGCTTCGTGCTGTATTAAGTTTTTCACTCGATACAAGCACTACTCGTTTTCCCCCTTGCTTAATCATGCAACGCTTTATTATAGCTTCTTCCCGGTCTGATGTGGTTAACCCTTTTGCGGATGAATATCACTTACTCCAACAATCACCCAATCGGGATAAATAGACTGTATCATTTGAAAAACCGACACGCTACTGTCACCTGTGAAGGAGAAAATACTTTACCGCCTAAAAGAACCAAATCTACATTTGGATAATTAGAGAGTTCATGGGCTATTGGCAGACTATTGGTATATATCGTAAATTTTTTGTCTTTTGGCAATTGCCGCACAACTTCTAAATTAGAAGTCCCACCGTCTATCAATATCACATCTTCCTCTTTAAATAAAGGTACCAATTTGGCTGCCATTTCTTGTTTTACAAGAGTAGCTGTATTCAGTCTTTCTGAAAACTGTATAGAAATATCAGATTTGGCAATCGCACCTCCATGTACCTTAGTAAGTAATCCCGAATTTTCCAACTCAACCAAATCTCTTCTTAGTGTGTCATCAGAAACTTTTAGTTCCACACTCAAATCGGTAACATATATTCGATTATCTTTGTTTATTCGGTCTATTATATACCGATGTCTTTCTTCTTTCAGCATAATTCCGTATAATTAATGTTGCATATTTCCGCAAATATACTTATCTTCAAATAAAAAAACAGTATTTTATGATAATTCTGAATATAAGATGCGGATTTATGCGTAATTTCATTTCTTCAAGAGTGAAACAGAAAAAGAAGCCCCAAAAACCGCACGCTTAGATTCTTTTATTTACTGATTTCTTAAAAAGAAAAATAGTTAAACAATATTAATTCAAAAACAGATGTTGGCAACAACTTTCTCACTTCTTTTACGTATCTTATCCAATCCGATAGGAAACGTTTTTCAGAAGAAATTGACTGAGCAGCAAAATCATCCGCTTTTGGTCAATTTCCTCACTTTTTTCATTCTGAGTATTTTTTGCATTGTTCCGGCACTTCAACAAAATTGGGAACAGGTTTCACGTCTAAGTTGGCACTACGGAATAATTGCCGGAATATTCGGGGCGATTGGCAATGGCTTCTTAGTAAAAGCTTTGCAAAGAGGAGATTTATCAATCTTAGGTCCTATCAATTCTTATAAATCGGTGGTCGGGATTTTGATTGGTATAATCTTTTTACATGAGATTCCTTCTGTTTGGGGAATAGTTGGGATTGTACTAATTATTTACGGCAGCTACTTTGTCTTAGATACAATGAAAGAACGTTTTTCTTGGAATTTGCTAAGAAATAAGGAGATACAATATCGTATTGGAGCGATGATATTAACGGCTATCGAAGCCGTATTTATAAAAAAGGTCATTCTCTATTCCTCTACTACAGTATCTTTCATCTTTTGGTGTTGGTTTGGAGCTTTCTTCTCTTTTGTGCTTTTGTTCTTCTTCAAAATTCGTTTTGCAAAAGAAATGAAACAGGTAAAACTTCATCATTTACCGGCATACGGATGTTTAGTCCTATGTATTGGAACCATGCAATACACTACCAACTATGTCTTTTCACATATGAATGTAGGATATGCTTTGGCATTATTCCAACTATCCACTATAATAAGCATTGTCTTAGGCTATCGAATATTCAAAGAACAAAATATCAAGAAAAAACTATTAGGCGCAGTAATTATGGTTATCGGTTCCGTGATGATTATCTTATTGAACTAACATAACAGGCATACAATGCAAACATTATGAATATGTAACCATGCTGCGCAAGTTCGAGAAAGAACACTGCCCGAAAAGAAAGAGGTGAATCTGAAAAGCCGGAACGGTGAATGTGCTTCATCTGTTCCGGCTTTACTTCATTTATGGTTTACCCAACTTATCGGCTTCTTTCTTTAGCTGTTCGGCTTGCTCGTTTAACAGCCTTGCACGTTCCAATGCTTCCGCCTGTTTCTTGCTGCGATATTCAAAATCTATCACAGAATCGGTCAGAATTTGAATGAAATCATTATCCCTCTGCCATTTGAATTTGGTTTCCAGTATATCAAGGACCTCTCCGTTTGCCCACCCCTGCATCAGCAAATAACGGTATTTCATATCATTGTCCTGTAACTGCTGCATCCGTGTAGCCAAACGGATATTTAACCATATGGAAGCGGAACAGAGAACCAACACTGCCGAAAAAATAAACAATCCCGGACGAATCCAAGAAGTAACCTTGTTGTAAATCCGTTGATAGAACGGCAATGGAGCAACTTCCTCTTTATCAGTCTTGTAGGAATTCAAGGTATCAACCATTATTTTAAAATTACGATAGATTTCCAATGATATTCTCTTGGTGTCCTCAATATGCTGCTGCTGACCTTGCACCTTGTTCCGTACATCGTCAAGCTGACTTTGGATAGTCTGCAATTTCTCCACAGGAACAGCCGGATTACTATGCAGCCTCGACAATGCCTGTTCAATCGCTCCAAACCGTTCGAGAGTTTCCTCCCGGCTGGCTGGCGTTACCTGCGCTTCCAGCTTCTCTTTCAGTTCTGTTACCATAGAGAGAAGCCCCTCTAAAATCAAGTTGTCTTCCATGTCTTTACAATTTAAGTTGTTTTTTCTTTTTCTTCTTCTTTCTCAAATTCAAGTTCGGCTCTTCATCCACTGGAGACGGTGATGCAGAAAACAGACCGAGCGAACCACTTATAAACGAACTTTCAGCATTGCTCCGTGTGGGTATTTGTTCCCGGATGTGTGCGAAAGCTGTTTGCTGTTGGCTTTCGACAACATTCATTCCTGCATCTCCGAAATATCTATCCAGTTTGGAGAAACTGAAACTGCGGTCTATCTCCGAACCCTTGAACGTGTATTCGCCTTTGGAAAAGGATATGCCTGTACTTCGCCAGTCTGTCCCCTGTACTTGAAATGAATCCCGATACCCTTTTCTGCCAGCCGGGTTTGTAACTGCCGCCAGTTCCTTGATTTCCCGATTTCATCCTTTACGGCATTGTAAATCTCGTATTTGGATTTGTCCGGCTCTTTCAAACGGTACTGCTTTACATGCTCCTTGCCTTTAGCGAAATAAAGCCCGTGTTTGGCTTTCAGCTTCTTGCATACCTGCTCGTTGCGGTACATGTCGTTCCTGTCCGAAATGGTCTTGCCGTTGTTGTCTATACGGTTGAACACGATATGTACGTGCGGATGTTCCCGGTCTTGGTGGCGCACGATGATGTACTGCGTATCGGTGATTTTCATTTCACGCATGTACTCCTGCGCAAGCTGTACCATTTTCCCGTCTGTCAGCTTGGGTGCGTCCACCGGGGAATAGCTTAGCGCAATATGTCCGACAGGCTTTTTCAGGTCGGGGTTCATCCCGGCTTGCAGTATGAACTGCGTATGATGTCCCGGTTGCTTTCTGTCAACACTCCCTCCGCATGGAGCAAAGCAGCCTGTTCCTGCTGAGTACATAGTTCACGCAGCCTTTAAATCCGCTTCCCTTTTTTATTTTTCCAATCATCCGACAACTGGTTAATGATTTCGACAATCCTGTTTTTGAGTTTCACCAGTTCCACCGCCACCAGTGCGAACCCTCCGGCATTCGCCCGGTGCGCTAACTGGTTGATGTTGTTGCTTCGCCCGCCAGCTTGCGGATAGTGTCCGGCATCCTGCCTGTTCAGCCGGGGCGTTACCTCTGCCGAAACGACAGCCTGCCGGACGTACTCGCTGACACGCAGCCCGGCTTCGGTGGCTCGCTTCCTGATAGCGTAGAACTGTAACTCGGTCAGCTCGTACTGACTACCCGGTTCTGCTTGTCTATCCG
>ENA-OPZC01000081-OPZC01000081.1-human-gut-metagenome-genome-assembly--contig:-NODE-81-length-18260-cov-3.204654_pt1 | contig 18260 bp, 7 predicted proteins | sample MGYA00242477_ERZ504491 | MGnify/ENA primary metagenome ERZ504491 (study PRJEB26092, sample SAMD00036249) | human gut metagenome | host: Homo sapiens | study: EMG produced TPA metagenomics assembly of the... | reverse complement strand
AGCTCACGGTTGAGACAGCGTCCAGATCATTACACCATTCGTGCAGGTCGGAACTTACCCGACAAGGAATTTCGCTACCTTAGGACCGTTATAGTTACGGCCGCCGTTTACTGGGGCTTCAATTCAATGCTTCTCTTGCGATGACATCTCCTCTTAACCTTCCAGCACCGGGCAGGTGTCAGGCTGTATACGTCTACTTTCATATTGGCACAGCCCTGTGTTTTTGTTAAACAGTTGCCTGGACCTATTCTCTGCGCCCTCCCATTTCTGGGTAGGGACCCTTTATCCCGAAGTTACAGGGTCAGTTTGCCTAGTTCCTTAACCGTGATTCACTCAAGCGCCTTAGTATATTCAACCCGACTACGTGTGTCCGTTTGCGGTACGGGTACCTCTGAAGTTATGTTTAGCGGATTTTCTCGGCAGTCTGCTTACCCGCACTATTGGATTGTCCCGAAGGACGTTCCATACTGTCAAGTTCGACTCTTTCCGTGGATTTGCCTGCGGAAATCGACGTCTACACTCTTTAACCGGCTATTCCGTCAGCCGGCGGCGGCGTCACTACTGCGTCCCCACGTCACCCTCAAAGGTAGTAACGGAATATTAACCGTTTCTGCCATCGGTCTCGCCGTTCGGCTGAACCTTAGGACCCGACTTACCCTGATCCGATTAGCGTTGATCAGGAAACCTTAGTCTTTCGGCGAGGGGGTTTCTCACCCCCTTTATCGTTACTTATACCTACATTTGCTTTTCCATACGCTCCAGAATGGCTCACGCCACGCCTTCAACGCAGAATGGAATGCTCCCCTACCAATCATTGCTGATTCTATAGCTTCGGCAGACAACTTCATACCCGATTATTATCCACGCCCGATTCCTCGACTAGTGAGCTGTTACGCACTCTTTAAATGAATGGCTGCTTCCAAGCCAACATCCTAGCTGTCTTAGCAATCAGACTTCGTTAGTTTAACTTAGCTGTCATTTCGGGGCCTTAGCTGATAGTCCGGATTCTTCTCCTCTCGGGCACGGACCTTAGCACCCATGCCCTCACTCCCGCGGTAAAACTGATGCGCATTCGGAGTTTGTCAGGACTTGATAGGCGGTGAAGCCCTCGCATCCAATCAGTCGCTCTACCTCACATCAGTAACCCGCGAGGCTGCACCTAAATGCATTTCGGGGAGTACGAGCTATCTCCAAGTTTGATTAGCCTTTCACCCCTACCCTCAGCTCATCCAGAAGCTTTTCAACGCTTATTGGTGCGGACCTCCATCTGGTGTTACCCAGACTTCATCCTGGCCAAGGGTAGATCACTTGGTTTCGCGTCTACCGCAACTGACTCGACGCCCTCTTCAGACTCGCTTTCGCTTCGGCTGCAGGTCTCATGACCCTTAACCTTGCCAGATACGGTAACTCGTAGGTTCATTATGCAAAAGGCACGCCGTCACACTTTCGTGCTCCGACCGCTTGTAGGCGCACGGTTTCAGGTACTCTTTCACTCTTCTGTTCGAAGTGCTTTTCACCTTTCCCTCACGGTACTGGTCCACTATCGGTCTCTCGGGAGTATTTAGCCTTACCGGATGGTCCCGGCAGATTCACGCAGAATTCCTCGTGTTCCGCGCTACTCAGGATACCACTATGCTTCGTCTTGCTTCGAATACCGGACTGTCACCGTCTGTGGTCAGCCTTTCCAGACTGTTCTTCTCACAAGAGTTCTTGCAACGCCGTGGTCCTACAACCCCACACATGCCGTAACATGTGTGGTTTGGGCTCTTCCCCGTTCGCTCGCCACTACTGGGGGAATCATTGTTATTTTCTTTTCCTGCAGGTACTAAGATGTTTCAGTTCCCTGCGTTAGCTCCTCAACTAGATGAGGTGATATCCCTTCAGGATATCGGGTTGTCCCATTCGGAGATTCACGGATCAAAGGTTATTTGCACCTCCCCGTGACTTATCGCAGCTTATCACGTCCTTCATCGCCTCCGAGAGCCAAGGCATCCGCCATGCGCCCTTTCCTACTTTCCTTATCACGTGCACGCGCATCTTCCGATGCGTGCGGGATGATATATACTTTTAGCTTTCGTACTAAAATTACTTTTGCTTGTTACATCATGTCATAGACCTTCTTTCAATGAATAATTAATAATGAATAATTAAGAACTCATTGCTTGTGGAGAATAACGGATTCGAACCGTTGACCCCCTGCGTGCAAAGCAGGTGCTCTAGCCAGCTGAGCTAATCCCCCGTTTTTTGCGGCTGCAAAGGTAAGCATTTTACTTTGTTCCTGCAAAATTTTAAGGAAGCTTTTTTCTTCCTTTTTTTCGGGTAGTCCCAGGCAGAGTTGAACTGCCGACCTCTACATTATCAGTGTAGCGCTCTAACCAACTGAGCTATAGGACTAGCTTTGTGATTCAGTTCAACCTCGTCTCTGTTACTGACTCGGCTTCATCTTTCTCTCTTTATTTCGTTAAACAAACTCATCTGCAGTACAAGTGGAAACCAACCTCTTTCGGTTTCACTCCAGAAAGGAGGTGTTCCAGCCGCACCTTCCGGTACGGCTACCTTGTTACGACTTAGCCCCAATTACCGGTTTTACCCTAGGGCGCTCCTTGCGGTTACGCACTTCAGGTACCCCCGGCTTTCATGGCTTGACGGGCGGTGTGTACAAGGCCCGGGAACGTATTCACCGCGCCGTGGCTGATGCGCGATTACTAGCGAATCCAGCTTCGTGGAGTCGGGTTGCAGACTCCAGTCCGAACTGAGAGCGGCTTTAGGGATTGGCATCCTGTCGCCAGGTAGCTGCCTTCTGTACCGCCCATTGTAACACGTGTGTAGCCCCGGACGTAAGGGCCGTGCTGATTTGACGTCATCCCCACCTTCCTCACATCTTACGATGGCAGTCCCGCCAGAGTCCTCAGCATTACCTGCTAGTAACTGGCGGCGAGGGTTGCGCTCGTTATGGCACTTAAGCCGACACCTCACGGCACGAGCTGACGACAACCATGCAGCACCTTCACAAAGGTCCGAAGACTTGCATGTTTCCACGCAATTCCTTTGCAATTTAAGCCCGGGTAAGGTTCCTCGCGTATCATCGAATTAAACCACATGTTCCTCCGCTTGTGCGGGCCCCCGTCAATTCCTTTGAGTTTCACCGTTGCCGGCGTACTCCCCAGGTGGGATACTTAACGCTTTCGCTAAGCCGCTGACAGTATATCGCCAACAGCGAGTATCCATCGTTTACCGTGTGGACTACCAGGGTATCTAATCCTGTTTGATACCCACACTTTCGAGCATGAACGTCAGTTACGGATTAGTGTGCTGCCTTCGCAATCGGAGTTCTTCGTGATATCTAAGCATTTCACCGCTACACCACGAATTCCGCACACCTCAACCGCACTCAAGGACGCCAGTATCAACTGCAATTTTAAGGTTGAGCCCCAAACTTTCACAGCTGACTTAACGACCCGTCTGCGCTCCCTTTAAACCCAATAAATCCGGATAACGCTCGCATCCTCCGTATTACCGCGGCTGCTGGCACGGAGTTAGCCGATGCTTATTCATAAGGTACATACAAGCTCCCACACGTGGGAGGGTTTATTCCCTTATAAAAGAAGTTTACAATCCGTAGGACCTTCATCCTTCACGCTACTTGGCTGGTTCAGACTCTCGTCCATTGACCAATATTCCTCACTGCTGCCTCCCGTAGGAGTTTGGACCGTGTCTCAGTTCCAATGTGGGGGACCTTCCTCTCAGAACCCCTATCCATCGTCGGCTAGGTGGGCCGTTACCCCGCCTACTACCTAATGGAACGCATCCCCATCGTACACCGATAAATCTTTAATGATGCTATCATGCAATCTCATCATACCATCAGGTATTAATCTTTCTTTCGAAAGGCTATCCCTGAGTGTACGGAAGGTTGGATACGCGTTACTCACCCGTGCGCCGGTCGCCGGCAATTGAAGCAAGCTTCAATCCCGCTGCCCCTCGACTTGCATGTGTTAAGCCTGTAGCTAGCGTTCATCCTGAGCCAGGATCAAACTCTTCATTGTAAAATATTTTCTTAACTCTTTCGAGTATTGTTTTCTCTGTTCAGGAAACCGATTTTTATTTTTCTTGATTGTCAAGAATCATTGACGGTTGTCTTCCGTTCATCCTATACATTATTTATTATATACAGGACTACTTCTTGTACTACATCCTAGTCTGTTTATCCAAAGTCTTTCAAAGAACTGTCTTTTCTTTCGTGCTCCCGTTTCAGCGGGAAAGCGTTTGCAAAGGTAAGACGTTTTTTTGTAACCTCCAAATTTTTTCGAAAGTTTTTTTTGAAAAAATTTTCGGAAGGTTTTCAGAAGGCGTGCGGCTTACCCTTTCTCGCTCCCTTGCACATCGCAAGGTAAGATACTCGGTGCAGCAGTCAGCACTATCTCCCGTAGCCTCAGCTCTGCCAGTCTGTCATCTTCAGCGGCTCTCCCTCTCGAAAGCGGTTGCAAAGGTACAGACTTTTTCCTTTCATGCAACTTTTACACCATACTTTTTTGCAGGATTTTTTCAGGCTATTGCCTAACTCGCTGATTTACTTTATGCTATAAAGCATATTTTTTATTGCTATGCAGAAATCCGTGTGAAATCCCCTACATTATATAATTCGTACGGGCGCGTACGTATGCGCGAAACGAGACGGAAAAAGTTTTACAAAAAATAGGGGAAAACAGCTGCAAAGCCTGAAGCTGCGAATGGAATACGGAAAAAGGAACGGAATTTTTACACAAACGAAAAGGAACTTTTTACGTTTCCGTTACGAAAAACCTACGGCTCCGCAACGCAAAACGTACGGTTCGAACGGCGGAAACATATAGTTCAAAGGAAGAAACTATACAAACGACCATCACATTTAATAAAAAAACTCTTTGACTTTTCTACAAAACCAAAGAGTTTTTTATTTAAAGATATTATCTTCTTAGGGAAATGTGTCCATCAATCGGAAATCTTTCACCTTTCCATGCTTTTCTCGAAGTCCAATCTTCAGCTGGATCAGACCAAAATGGATGATTAGCAGGAAGTCCCAATGGCAAATAGACTAAAGAAGTCATATAAAGACTTCCATTATTCGTATAATAATTAGCCAAATTAGGCTGGTGTCCCACAAATCCAAGTTTCAAGAAATTCTCGTTATCAAAATTACCCTCAACAGAAAACATATTTTTCATTACTACGGTAAGTGCACTTCGGATTTGTCCATTTTTCAGGTCCTCTGGCAAACCATATTTCCATGCGGCAAGCGCCATTGATTGAAATGCCCCCATACGATACACCACAGATCGGCCAAATGCCGGATAGGTGCCTTCAGGAGAAATAAGTCTTTCTATGAAAGTATTAAAGCGCTGCATTCTTTTAACCCCTAAAGAAACAGAAACTGGAGTTGAAAATTTATTAGCCTCACAAACCTCTAATACTTCCACATACATCGGATGTATTACATAAGAGTTATAATAATCCAAAGCAAATTCCGGTCCATCACTATACCAGCCATCACTCAGATACCATTCATTTATCTTATTGACGGCTACAGTTAGTGCATACATATCAGCCTTTTCGCCTATAGACAAAAGAAAGGCCTCAGTCATGGCTCTAAAAAGCAACCAGTTATTATACGCCGGCCGTATCACTCTCAACCCGATAAACCTATCGATATATCTTTGCTTAGTTATCGGGTCCAGTCTATTCCAAGTTGCTTCAGGTGCGCGCATAAAACTTTCTGCAATATAAGCCGCATCTACCAATATCTGAGTGGGCCCTTCCCACAACAAGCAGTCCGGGCTATCAGGATTTACCGCATTTTTATACGATGATATAGCCCAGTCACGGAGTTGTTTTCTCATTCTACCTTCTTTACTTTCATCATCTGGCAAAGCAAGCCATGGTGAAATACCAGCCATCAGGCGTCCAAAGGCTTCCATATAAGCCACTCGTTTGTCTCTTCCATCCCAAGTCGGACTAAGCTCCAGATTCATGTTCTTCTGCAATTCACCTTTACTCATATTTTCAAGTATAGGCTGCGCTATCTTATAACATAGTTCGGTCCAAACTTCCCGGTCACTAGCCTGTGACTCTTTATCATTTTTTGCGACAACATGAACAGATACTAACATAAGTGCTACTAAAAGCACACTTTTAATTTTCATCATAGTCATTTATTTTAATGCAAGGTTTTTACTTTTTTCTATGTCTACTTTTCGTTTCAATGCTTCCAGATAATAATAATCTGCATAATTCAAAGGAACATCTATTTCGCTGTTATGAGGAATACTTCCCACTGAATGCATCAGAATAAATCGCCCATTCTCACCTAATCTTGCTGTGTAACGCTCTGAAGCAAGGCTTGCCATAATATGGTCAGCATATTCCTCATAGGAAATCGCCTCAGGCACTCCCAATGTGCAAATCTCGTACAAAGCAGAAGCTATAACAGCTGCAGAAGAAACATCTCTAGGCTCATCAGGTATTTTAGGTGCTTCCATGTCCCAATAAGGAACAAGGTCCTCAGGCATCTTTTTTATGGTTCTTCATGAAAATTAAAAGTCTTTATGGCCTGCTGTAAATATTTTTTATCGCCCGTATAACGATAACACATTGTAAAACCATATATAGCCCACGCTTGTCCACGTGACCAAACAGATTCATGAGAGTATCCTTGTGCTGTATGACGGTGTCTTACGCTCCCGTCTGAAAGACTGTAATCTATGACATGATAACAACTTCCATCTGGACGAAACTGTTCCTTCAATGTTCTGTCAGCATGCGCTACGGCAATCTTATAATAAGTAGAATCACCAGACAGTTTTGTTGCTTCAAACAACAATTCCAGGTTCATCATGTTATCAATTATAACCGGACATTCCCAGCCTCTTTGAGCCTGCCAACTATTTCCAGAAACATTCCAACTTTGTATAGTTCCAGGTTTTTCCCGGAAACGGGTACATAAAGAGTTAGCTGCTTCTATCATCACATCTTTATATTCGGCCTTTCCTGATAACCTAAGCCCATTACCATAACTACAATTCACAATAAACCCTATATCATGATGCCAAGTAAGTTTTTTAGCCTCATCCAACGCCTCCGTATACTTTTGTGCAACAGAAAGAAGCGTATTATCATCCGTAAGTTCATACAAATACCACACACTTCCTGGGAAAAAACCACTTCTCCAGTCTGAGAACCCACAATAATAAACTTGCTCGTTCTCGTTCAAAGTCACAGGATTCAAAACCTTGCCACTCGCCTCAATTGTATCAATCTCCAATCCAATCTGACACCTAGCATTTTCAACAGCCTGCTCAACCCAGGATTTTTCAGTTGATTCTGCTTTTTTCATACAGCTTCCCAACCCACAAACAGTTGCTGCTACACAACAATTTAATAACAATTTTAAAATACCCATAAATATTTTCACGCATTAAGTTTAACTTAAAAAGAGATTGTAAAAGTATAACAACCCTTTTGCTCTTTTTCTTTAGCAATAAAAGACAACCTATAGACCTCCGCTCCCCATACAGACGACAATTTTTTATCCGTAAGTTTTACACATTCCTTTTTTACTTTAAACATCTTAGTATCATATTTCAACGTACCTTTAACCCCATTGACAGAAATCTCAATTACACCATCTTTTATGATTATGTCTCCCCATGACAAGAAATTAATCACATTTTCTTTCTTTATCTCATTCAGTTCAAACCGGTCACTTATCATAAGAGCGTCAGACTTCATTGTATAAGAACGAATCCATTTCTTCACTCCAGCTTCATCAGGATAAGCTGTAGCTATGTTCGCAGAGAAACTATTCTTCGTAGCTTTAACTTCCGTAGCCTTATACTGGCGTCCATACTTTTGAGGAACCCCGTTTATCATCGGCAAATTATGATAATTACTTTGCATAGTCCAAATCGTGTATCTTTCACTACTAAACGTCTGTCTTGTGTAAGTACCAACTCCCGCATCAATAATAACCGGCATATTATTTACCCACAAAGAGAAACTGCCCGCATCATTATGATTATGGCTTTCATCATTATATCCTCCTTTTGCGGCAAAAAGGCCTCTTATTTCTTACATAGCAAAATTCCGTCTCAGGATACCAGGTATAAGAAACACCTGTATAGGCTTCTTGATACGCACATAATTCATCCTCCACTAAAAAAGCTTCTAAAATACGGAACAGATCACGACCTCTAAAAGAAATCTTGCTTCCCTTATTTTGCATTGAAGCAAACTGCTTCAAGATGTCACTCTTTACAGCTTTTCCATATCGGTATATAAGATAAGGGTCTCCACCTCCTTTGGCAGAAGCATCCGCAAAATTAACAACCCATCCATTCCCTACATAACTTCTTGCAATATACTCTCCCATTGCTTTAATCTGCGGATTGTCAAATATTGAGATTTTACCACCAGTTATCCGATTCAACAAAACAAGATAATCGAGACATTTTCCTGAAGCATGCCCCCAATAAGAAGGTCCTTCTTCACATGCTCCGTCAGAGTGAACATAATTAAGGAACTTATCCACCGATTGCATACTACGGGAAACAGCTTTAGAAAGACGGTCTACATCATTCTCCAGCAGCATAAATGTCATCAAACAATTACTATTGCACCATGGATTCCAGTTATTCACCATTTGCCCTTTATAATTCGCAGCCAGCCACCAAAAACTATCATTATTCAAATAAGGTTTCATTATTCTTTCATCCAGTTCTCTGTATAAGCGTCGGGAAATTTCCGGATCTATCTTGTCAAATTCTTCATGCATAAAATAATATACCCATGATAAAAGACTTCCCAAATCCCCAGCTGTTAAATCAATCAAAGGATAAATGGGTGTAGGCAATGCACGGTGTGTAGGCTGAGTCACCAAATGGGCTGACAATGCCCAAGATGTCATTTCACAAGTATGAAAGACTCCATTAATAAGCTGGTCTATAAAACGTCCCCTCCCTTCTGCCAGTTCAGCAAGCATAAGCCTCACGATAGCTTGATTGTTGTCATCAAAAGGCCGTTCCATAATCTCCCGATTTCCACTTCTTTCAAACTCCAGATAGTCTGTTGCCTTTACCACTTTCCAAGTGTACCCTAAAAGCGACTCTCCATTTTTAATAATTTCATCTTTATATTCCCCTAAAAACCGACTCCATCCTTCCCGATCTTTATAAGAAGGATACTGAACCCATTTTTGATTTAAGACAAGGCACTCCGCAAGACTTTCCTGAGCCGCCACATGTTGAAGAAAATTTCTCTCAGTATAAGCAGCCACTTTAATACATGAAAGAAAAACGAAGACAATTAAAGAAAAAAAACTTTTTGTTTTCATGATATTAGTATTATTAATTAACAATGCAATATTAAGGCTTAATCATATAACAAGGTATCAATATTGTACATAGTAGATACACAAATTGTATAGATCACTTCCAGCACTATTTTATACAAGAAAAAACAGTTTCTTCGAGTTATTAAAAGCTGCGCAATCAGTAATTTCATATAATCACCTATAAATTAATAAGATACGCACCACCTATTCTAACAATTATATTGACATAAAAATATTCCTAAAAAATCTCCGGATTTTTTTTACATATATATCGGACAATTCGTATAATAGAATTTACAGATTCTAACAATCTTTGCTATGTCAATAATTCACAAACTTAAACTTATACTTATGAAAAGTGCTAGGAACTACAAAATCTCCATGACCAGAATTTTGGCAGGAGTTTCTTTAGCTTTTTTTGCATCAGGCATAGCTACCGCAGCCAACGAATCATCGTCACCACATGCAGATGCAATTGAAAGTATTTTACAGCAAAAAGCAATTAATGGTAAAGTTCTTGATGCGGCAGGTGAGCCTATTATTGGAGCTAACGTAATTGTGAAAGGAACAACTAACGGAACGATTACCGACATTGACGGAAATTTTACCCTAAATGTTCCTTCGGAGTGTATTCTTCAGGTTTCCTATATTGGATTTAATACACAAGAAGTAAAAGTTACTTCTACTACCAACAACATTACTGTAAATCTTAAAGAAGATACGGAAACACTGGAAGAAGTAGTAGTAGTAGGTTATGGTACTCAGAAAAAAGTAAACCTGTCAGGTTCTCTCTCTACCATCAATGTAAGTGAATTAACAGAAAGCCGTCCTATCACAAACGTATCTCATGCATTGTCAGGACTTGCAGCCGGTGTCAGTGTCCAGATGTCAAGCAACCAGCCAGGAAATGATGACGCCTCCATCAAAGTACGCGGTCAAGGAACACTTAATGATTCTTCTCCTCTTGTAATCATAGATGGAGCTGAAGCCAGTATCAATACCGTCAATCCTCAGGATATTGAAACAATGACAGTATTGAAAGACGCAGCATCTTCTGCCATCTACGGTTCACGTGCTGCCAATGGTGTCATCTTAATAACCACCAAACAAGGTAAGTCAGGTAAAATTAAACTTGACTATAACGGTTATGTATCATTTACCTCTCCTTCTATTCCAAGTTCTATGGATCCTGTTTCCAATTATGCAGATTACATGGAATATATCAATGAAGGATATAGAAACTCAGGAATGGCCGAAAAGTTCTCTGCACAGACCATTCAAGAATGGAGAGACAATGAAGGGAAAGATGCCTTGCGCTATCCAAATTCAAACTGGATTGATGATACATTCAACAACTCTGTATCACACAATCATGTAATTTCAATGAGTGGAGGAAGTGAGAAAATAAGATTCTATTCTTCATTTGGTTATCAGAACAATCCGGGAGTCATGGATAATACAGGGTTTGAAAAATATAGCGGTCGACTCAACATTACAGCAGATATCAAACCTTGGCTAACTTTAGGAGCATACGTAAATGGGTATGTATCAAACATGGATCCTGCGGCCAAATATACAGATACCTCAAGCACATCAACCTCTGTAGATGACGTATTCACATACGCTTCTGCCACTACTCCAGGCATGGTATTTCAAGCACCCGACGGAAGATTTGGTGCGATGAATAATCCAGAAGACGATGCACAGAGCGCTGTCAATAACCCACTAGTACGCCTTAACCAAGTAGCCGGTAACATTGCAAAACACAATTTGAGAACTCGTTTTGTAGCTACATTAAAACCATTCAAAGGATTCAGCATCACAGGTTCTTATTCATATGATGTTGTAGATGAAGAAAGAAAACGTAAGCCTGTCATCCTGGAACAATGGAACTTCAGAGACGAACTGATTACACGTACCACAGAAGGTAAATCAAGCATCATGAACTACGACGGAAAAACACAACGCTATTTCAATGATGTAGTAGCCAGATATGAAAACCGTTTCATCAATGATCAGTTAGGGCTGAATGCAATGATTGGTGCCAGCCAGGAAAGATATTACCAACATAACTTCCAAGCGACCAAGTATGACTTAATCGACTATAGTCTAAACGTGATAAATGGAGCCACAGGAGACGCCAGTGCATCTGGATCAAGTACTGAATGGGCTATGCGATCTTTCTTCGGACGTGTAAACCTTGACTGGAACAACAAATATCTGCTCGAATTAAACCTTCGCGCTGACCAGTCTTCACGCTTCCTCTCTAATAAAAGAACAGGGTATTTCCCCTCAGGTTCTTTTGCATGGAGAATCGATCAGGAAGAATTTATGAAAGGAGCATTAGAAAAAGGACTTAGCAATTTAAAACTTCGCCTTTCATACGGTTCATTAGGGAACAATTCTGTAGGCAACTACGATGCGCTTGCTACTTACGCAATTGATAACAGTAACTATTCACTAAACAACCTGCTAGTGCAAGGACTTGTTCAAACCAAATTGGCCAACAGGGCACTTACCTGGGAATCAACTTATATGACAAATGTCGGAGTTGACTTTGGGTTCTTCAATAACCGTTTTACTGGAACAATTGATTACTTCCACAAACGTACCAAAGATATCCTTATCGAACTACCAGCTCCTTTGGTACATGGTTCAACCGATATTCCCAAACAAAACAGTGCTATTGTAACTAACCAAGGAGTTGAATTTACTTTAGGATGGCAAGATAAGATTGGTGACTTCTCATACGGCATCAATGGAAACTTCACTTATGTAAAAAAATATTGTCAATAAATTTAAAGGAAGAGACAAAGGTGGTATGAGTATTGACGGCGCAAACGTTATCTGGGAAGGCCATTCCATCAACTCACAATATCTTTTGAGAGTTGACCGCATCATCCAAACAGATGAAGACCTGCAACTTGTTCAACAGATTATAGACAACGCAAAACAATTATATGGTAACAACATTGCAGAAAATCAAATATTCTCTTCAGGTAAGCCAGAAAAAGGAGACTTCTTATACAAAGATACCAATGGAGACGGACTGATTAACTTGGATGATAGAGAAATTGTGAGCGACGGTCCTAATCCTAAGTTCCAGTTCGGACTTAATTTAAATGCATCTTACAAAGGGCTTGATTTCTCTGTTCTTTTCCAAGGTCAGGCTGGAGCAAAAATCTACTGGCAAAATGATTTAGCCAACACGGCTTCTGTACGTTATGGTTATCAGATGAATAAAGAAGTTGTAGAAGGAAGATGGTATGAAGGAAGAACTACATCTGCCGAATATCCAAGACTACTTGAATATTCAAATAACAAAAACAAACAGATGAGCGATTTTTATCTGCAAGATCTTTCATTCTTAAAAATACGTAATATTCAGTTAGGATATACCTTACCTAAATCAATTGTATCCAAAACCTCTCTCGAACGTATCCGTGTTGACGGAATGTTGGAAAACTTCTTCACCTTTACTTCTTTTAGAGGATTTGACCCTGAATTAGGAGGAACACTGGGATATCCGACCATGAAAAATGTGGTAGTAGGTATTAACGTATCTTTCTAACATAGTTTTATAACCATTTTATGATTTTACCATTATGAAAAAAATATAAATTAATTGCAGTTTTAGCTGCTTCAATGGCATTCACCACAGGATGTTATGATTTGGATGTTTTTCCGGAAGATCAATTAAATTCTACTACTTTCTTCCAGACTCAAGCCCATGCTGACCAAGCCATGATGGGAGTTTATAGCCTGATGACAGACGAAGACGTCTTTGGCCGACAATTTGGTTTTGATTGCTTAGGAGGTGTTGGCAGCGGTTACGACCCAGCTTCATATGCCACCATCGCAAGAGGCACCTATACTAGTAGCGAAGGATTTGTTACAAACAAATTCCAGAAACTTTATGAAGGAATTTCTCGCGCCAACATCGTCTTACAGAATGTAGACAAATGTGATATGACAGAAGAGTTAAAAGAGCGGTATAAGGCAGAAGCCAAGTTCATGCGTGCATTATATTATTTCACTCTTATGGATTTTTGGGGAGGAGTTCCTATCTACGATGAAACTACCATTGTAGAAGATGAGTTTATGAGCATGCTCAAACCCAAAAGTGACATTGAAACTGTAAGACAATTTATCCTGACAGACCTTGAAGAAGGAATAAAGAAACTGCCTGTCGAATGGGATAGCACCAACAAAGGAAGAGCCACATCCGGAGCTGCCCTTGCACTAAAAGGGAAAGTACTTCTTTATGCTGGGAAATATGATGAAGCCAAGAAATGCTTCAGAGAACTTATTGGTGAAACAGAAAATTCTCAATATGCAGGAGTGTATAAACTCTACGAAGAAGGTGAGAACCCTTATTCAGACCTGTTCAAACCTGGTGGTGACGAAAGTAGTGAAATGATTTTTGCCATACAGAATATTGGTGGAATTGGACAGGACTTCGGTATGCCAACCACTTTCTACATGGGAACAAGAGCTGCATTTGGTAGCTGCTGGAACAATGTAATGGCCTCGGTCAATCTTGTAGATTCTTATGAATGGAAAGATGGATCACCTTTCAGCTGGACAGAAGCAAAAGCCTCATACGGCTGGAATGGATATCCAACCTATAATGATGCTGTTGAAAATACAGAAACAAAGAAAAAAGAATACCCAATGCGAGAAGAAGTCTTCTACTCCAAACTTACCGAAGACAATAAAAGTGTAAAAGAATACACAACACACAGAGCTGAATTATTAAGCATGTATGAAAATCGTGACCCAAGAATGGCGTCAACGGTGATTCTTCCATACACTCAATTCAAAGGTTGGGTCAGCAATAAAGCTAAAGATACAGAATTTGTCATGACAAAAGAAGTCGGAATCTGCAACGAGACCAATGGATTCATACGTGTCAACGGAAACTATGAATACTATCCATTCCGGAAATTTGTAGCAGAATATGATATGGATGGAGCAATAAACAACCGTGCAGATACCCCTATTAACTTCCCACTTATTCGCCTGGCAGATGTATATCTAATGCTGGCAGAGTGCTATATCTTCTCAGAATCTGGCTTTGACAAAGACAATGCAGTGAAGTACATCAATAAAGTACGTACAAGAAAAGGAGTAAATATGCCTGAAATCAACAACGGTACCCCACAAATGGCAGCCAATACAAAAGAGGAAGTTTTTGAACGTTTGCGCCACGAACGTACAATAGAACTTGCTGCTGAAGGACATAGCTTTAGCGATATGAAAAGATGGAAACTTCTTGAAACTTTAAATGGCCCCGTATATGGAATAGCCTTATACAATGCTTATTACACACGTGTTGTGACAGAAAGAGATTACTTATGGCCATTCCCATTGTCTGAATGCGAAAAAAATCCTGATTTGGCTAAAGGACAAAACCCTGGATGGTAAAAATAATTTCTATGGAAAAAGGCGTCTAAAAATTAGACGCTTTTTCCATAGAATTATTTCTAGAACTTTTCCTATAATTTTGAGGGGTTACTCCATACTGATTTTTAAAACACCTACTAAAATAGACAGGCGAACTAAACCCACACTTATCACCCACTTCTGAAACTGGTATATCCGGATACTTCTGTAACATAGTAGCAGCAAACTTAAGCCTGTAATTTAGAATAAAATTATTAGGAGTCATACCAGTTAAGGCCTTAAATTTTGAATACAGAACAGAACGTCCTACCCCAATCTCTTTACAAAGTTCCGGTATATCAAATTCCGTATCATCCCATATGTGCCTCAATAGCCTCAGAAGTTTTCTTCAAAATCTCCTGATCAAGCAAATTAATACTAGTCAGATCAACTTCCGTTATTGGATTTTTACGTATCTGGTTGTGTATTAACAATCTATTTCGAACCAAGTTATTTGCTCTTGCAAGTAGGATTCTCGGATTAAAAGGCTTCGAGATGTAATCATCCGCTCCTCTATTAAGGCCTTCAATATTCTGTTCTACACTATTTAATGCAGTAAGAAGTATAATAGGAATATGACACAAGTCAATATTGTTCTTTATTTTCAGACACATTTCCGTTCCGGACATCTCAGGCATCATAATATCCGAAATAATTAAATCAGGCTTATATTCATATGCTTTATCTAATCCTTCCTTGCCATTACTTGCCATTATTACCTGATAAAAAGGTGAAAAAAGCTCACATAACACTTGAATAAGCTCGTCATTATCTTCCACAACTAAAACCGTATATTTTTTTGACTCTCCTTCTTCGCTTTGGAAACTTTCTTCGTTAGCAACGGCACATATTCCAACTCTACTATCCTCATCTGTCTCCTTCAAATCTGACTCCTTCTCCCGATCCGCAAAATGAACATGCTCATCATGAATATATCTTGCATCACCAAGTGGAAGTTTTACAGTAAATACACTACCCTTTCCCAACTGACTATCTAAGCAAATTTCTCCATGATGTTTCTCTACAATACTCTTCGTAAGAGCCAAGCCAATTCCAGTACCTGGAGATGTAGCAGACTCAGAAGATCCTTCAATCTGATAAAAACGATCAAAAATACGAATTAAAATCACCCATTGCTATACCTTTTCCAGTATCATGTATTGAAATAGCCACATTCTCACCTTCCACGCATATTTTAATCTCAATACTACCTCTCTCCGTATATTTAAAAGCATTCGACAACAAATTAAGAAACACTTTCTCTAACTGCTTTGAGTCAAACCAGCATAATATTACTTCCTGATTGGAGAAAAACTCATATTTAAGTCCTTTACTATGTGCATAATCACTAAATACATAAAAATATCTCTTTCATAAAAAGGCAGATATCTTTCTGCGACATATTCAGCGTATATTTATTTTGTGTAAACTTTCTAAAATCCAAAAGCTCAGAAATCAAGTTATTCATATATTGAGCACTTCTCTTAAGCTTCAAAACCCGGTTATACACCATTGGTTGTAGATTGGGCATCTGAAGAAGAGATTCTATGTGACTTATTATTAAGGTAAGTGGAGTACGAAACTCATGACTTACATTGGTAAAAAACACCAATTTTTCATGATTAAGTTCTTCTATATGCTGCTTTTCAAATCTCTCTTTTTCAAGTGAAAGAAATAAATCATTTTTCTCTTTTCTATAACGTATTATCATCCAAACGATGGTAATAAATATAATGATATACAAAACCCATGCATACCATGTGTTATACCACGGCAACGAAATACAGATATTAAGTACAGCCATATCCTGTGCATCACCATCTGCCATTCTAACACACAATGTATAATTTCCAGGAGAAAGATTCGTATATCTCGCAAAAGGAACTGTAGTCGAAATCCAAGTCTTATCAAACCCTTCTAATTTATATTCAAAAATCTGTTGTACATGCCTGTTTATATAATCAGAACTAGCAAACTCTATAATTATATTATTTTGCGATGAAGCTAAATCTATTCTATCTGTGAATGCCAAAGATTTTTTCAGGATTTTTCCTTCCTCCGATGGATGTATTATAGCGTTATTTACATTAATATTAGAAAAATAAATCGGTTGTTTATGTTGTAACGGAGATAAAAAATCAGACTCTTCAACACGTGTTATCCCCTTTGTATCGCCAACGTAAATTATATTTTCCTTAGAAATACAGATGCCACATCCATATATAATAGGAGCTTTTAAATAATCTTGCTTTATACTCGCAAACGTCTTTTTATCCGTATCAAACATAGTTATTCCTCTATCTCCTATAAGTATCAATTTACCATTTAAGGTCAATCGGGAAGAATAACAATAATTACTGGGAAGATTACTATTATATGATGTATAGGTATTAATTGTCTTCAAAGAGGTATCATAAACAATCATTCCACTGCCTAAAGTACAAATATAAAGTTTTTTATCTACTGAAAGAATATGCGACACCTCTCCTAAAGCATGAAGTGATATTATTTCCTGTTTATGAGGAGTATCAAGAGAAATTGCTTTTATATTATTTCCAGATGTAGTATAAAAAGTTCCGTTCTTATCTATATCAAAAATCATTGCTTCACCAAAACAATCTGGTAAATGAGTAAATCTGTTTGACCGAGTATCGAGCAAAAACACTCCCTCTCTTGAGGAAACAACAATTTTATTTTTCCACTTTTTGACATGGTGTATAATTCTTCCCGGCATAACGGGAGATTTGTAATCCGTAGAATAATTATAGAAAGTCTTCTTCTTAATGTCATATCGAGACAAGCCTCCAAGATGTGTACCTATATATAGCATATCATTATCCATATCATAGCACATACTTTTCACATTATTATGAGGAAGCCCATGACGTGAAAGAGGCGTGGCAGTAAATTGCTCCACAGTTCTCCACCCACGATCTATACAACTGACTCCTCCTCCATCCGTACTTATCCACAAATTCCCTCTTTTGTCCATTATCATTTCACCAATGTATGAATAATAAAGACTAGACAAATCCTTTGCCTGATAATCGTAATGAATTACACTATTTCTTGTTGGGTTGAAATAATTTACGCCCCCAAAATAACTTCCAGCCCAAATATTTCCTTGCCTATCTTTGAAAAGCGAAAAAATAGAAGGATGATTAAGCCCACCCGCATACTGCGGAATATTTACGGCTGCATAAGTATGGTTTTTTATATCATATTTCTGTAAACCCATAAAAGTGCCAAACCATATATTCCCATCATCGTCTTCAACAAATTCACGAATCTGCGGGTCAATTATACCGTTTATGCCATTCGGACTACATATTCCGGAGCATACCCGTTCACTTTCCGGCAGCTTATTAGGGTATAAAACCATACCTTAAAAGCGTAATTTTTATCCGTTCATCCCCTAAAAGGATGAAAAAATGGATAACCAGACATTAAA
>ENA-OPZC01000080-OPZC01000080.1-human-gut-metagenome-genome-assembly--contig:-NODE-80-length-18571-cov-1.546519_pt1 | contig 18571 bp, 21 predicted proteins | sample MGYA00242477_ERZ504491 | MGnify/ENA primary metagenome ERZ504491 (study PRJEB26092, sample SAMD00036249) | human gut metagenome | host: Homo sapiens | study: EMG produced TPA metagenomics assembly of... | reverse complement strand
AGTTAACATACTCTTCCCCCCGACGGAAAGCAGCCACCGTGTTTTCGTCGTATAAATGTGCATACAATATTTTTTCAGCCAAAGTCATGGCACGCCCCAGTTTCTTACGGGCCTTTTCTACTTTTTCTGCATACGACGCATAGAACGTCTTCTGCATTTCCATGTCGTAAATCATCTGAACAATCTTTTATAACTTCGTGCGCAAATATATTGAAAATATCTCACAATATCACACTTATATCAAATAAAAAACAACAATCTGCCACAAAACCTCATTTCTTTATAACAGAGGGCTGTTTTTTACCGTATTCCGGAAAACTTTTTGACACGTCATTATCCTTAAATTGAAAATTACCTGCATATTCTTGCTATTTTCCTTGTTCGTTTTCTACGTTTTCCTACTGCAACCCTATGTTTCCGTCGCAAAACGTAGGGTTCCCGCAACGGAAAACATACGGTTCCGCGACGGGAAACATAAAAAAACTTGAAAAGTTTCCGAATAAACTTACCGAACTTAGAAAAAAGCAGAGCCATCACATAAAAGCCAAATTATCCGCCTTTTCTGCCAGTAGAATCTCCCGCATTTTATTCGTTTTCTTCGGGATTTTTTGTAAGTTTGGAGAAACTCTTATTCAACTGTATTATGGAAACATATCTATTCTGGCTGGTCCCGGCGGCATCGCTGCTGGCATTGGCACTTGCCGGATACTTCTACCGGCAAATGAAGCAGGAAAGCGAAGGTACACCTACCATGGCACGCATTGCATCGTATGTCCGGAAAGGAGCCATGTCTTACCTGAAACAGCAATATAAAATAGTTACCCTTGTATTTATCGGACTGGCTGCCTTGTTTGCCATCATGGCCTATGGGTTCAACTTGCAAAATCCGTGGGTACCCGTAGCATTCCTCACTGGAGGTTTCTTCTCCGGTCTGTCGGGTTACTTAGGCATGAAAACCGCTACGTATGCCTCTGCACGTACGGCAAATGCCGCACGCAACTCACTGAACAAAGGATTAAAGGTGGCATTTCGCAGTGGAGCGGTTATGGGACTTGTGGTCGTAGGACTGGGATTGTTTGATATTTCTTTCTGGTACCTGCTGTTGGATTTCTGCATTCCGGAAGATGTACTGAATCCTACCGCCAAGTTATGCGTCATCACCACCACGATGCTGACTTTTGGAATGGGAGCTTCTACCCAGGCCCTGTTTGCACGTGTAGGAGGAGGTATTTATACCAAGGCGGCCGATGTGGGAGCTGACTTAGTCGGGAAAGTAGAAGCGGGCATTCCAGAAGACGACCCACGCAACCCGGCTACGATTGCCGACAATGTAGGCGATAACGTAGGTGATGTGGCCGGAATGGGAGCCGATCTCTATGAATCCTACTGCGGTTCGATTCTGGCTACCGCTGCCCTGGGAGCTGCTGCCTATATCGGCACGGGAGATACCGCCATGCAGTTTAAAGCCGTCATCGCCCCGATGCTGATTGCAGCCGTAGGTATTATCTTGTCCATCATCGGCATTTTTGCCGTGCGCACCAAAGAAAATGCAGGCATGAGAGAATTGCTCAAGGCTTTGTCTACAGGCACCAACCTCAGTGCGGGATTGATTGTCATCGCCACCTTTAGCATTCTTTGGGTACTGCAAATTGATAACTGGCTGTATATTTCACTGGCTGTAGTCATCGGACTGATTGTGGGTATCGTCATCGGACAGTCTACTGAATTCTACACTTCCCAATCCTACAAGCCCACTCAAAAACTGGCGGAAAGCGGAAAAACAGGTCCGGCTACCGTCATCATTTCGGGCATCGGATTAGGAATGGTATCGACTACGATTCCGGTCATTGCAGTTGTAGCCGGCATCATCCTGTCCTACTGGCTGGCCTCTGGTTTCGATTTTACCAACATCAGCATGGGACTTTATGGCATCGGTATCGCTGCCGTAGGTATGCTGTCCACTTTGGGCATCACATTAGCCACAGATGCTTACGGACCGATTGCCGACAATGCAGGAGGCAATGCGGAAATGAGCGGTTTGGGAGCTGAAGTCCGCAAACGCACGGATGCACTGGATTCACTGGGCAACACTACGGCCGCTACGGGTAAAGGTTTCGCCATCGGCTCTGCTGCCCTGACCGGACTGGCACTACTGGCTTCTTATATTGAAGAAATACGTATAGGACTGGAACGTATCGGTACCACCGTACTGGAACTTCCCAACGGACTGGAAGTAATGATTCACGAAGCCGGATTCACGGACTTCATGATGTTCTACGATGTCACGCTTATGAATCCAAAGGTACTTTCGGGAATGTTTATCGGTAGCATGATGGCCTTTCTGTTCTGCGGACTGACCATGAATGCTGTAGGAAGAGCAGCTGCCCACATGGTAGAGGAAGTACGCCGGCAGTTCCGTGAAATCAAAGGTATTCTGGAAGGAAAGACTGAACCTGACTACGCACGCTGTGTACAGATTTCCACCCTTGGCGCACAGAAAGAAATGGTATTCCCGTCACTGCTGGCCATCATCGCCCCCATTGTGACAGGTCTGCTGTTTGGTGTGCCGGGTGTCATTGGTCTGCTGATAGGAGGACTTTCCTCAGGTTTCATTTTAGCGATTTTCATGGCCAATTCCGGAGGTGCCTGGGACAATGCCAAGAAATACGTGAAGAAGGAAACTTTGGCGGAAAAGGCAGTGAAGTACACCGGGCCACAGTAGTAGGCGATACGGTAGGTGACCCGTTTAAAGATACCTCCGGTCCCAGCCTGAACATCCTGATTAAGCTGATGAGTATGGTAGCCATCGTCATGGCAGGTCTGACCGTTTCATGGAGCTTATTCTAACAATAAAAATTCCCCCGCCAACCTAAAACCGTGACGGGGGAATTTGCATATAGGATTTACAATTCTTCTTTTGCCAACACATGACAATGATGTGCCTCAAGCACTTTCAGACATTGCGACATGTCATTCGGCTTAATAACCACATGAGCCTGATCGGCCTGTGCAAAGGCATACATATACTCAATGAAAATCTGCTCTTCGGCCAGGTACTCCAATACCACAGCCAACGAGCCGGGCACATTGGCACACGAAAGACAAACCACATCGGTCGACATCACGGCAAAGTTCTTTTCACGCAATACTTCCACTGCCTTGTCCACATCAGACACAATCAGTCGCAGAATACCGAAATCGGCTGTCTCAGCCATACTGAAAGCATGCATATTAATACCGTTTGCTCCCAAAGTATGCACTACATCATTGATTCTTCCGGTCTTGTTTTCCAAGAAAACAGACAATTGCTTAATTATCATAGTTTTTTGCTTTAGTTATACCAATACTCGCTTATCTATCACACGCTTAGACTTTCCTTCGCTACGGGTAATGCTGTTCGGTTCTACCAGTTTCACGTCGGCACTGATGGACAATACACTCTTCAAGCGGTCGGACAGTGTTTTCTTCAACTTCAACATGGAACCGATGTCGTCACTGAAGAAGTCACGACGCACTTCTACCTGCACTTCCAGAGTATCCAGGTTGTTCTTGCGGTCTACCACCAACATATATTGCGGCTCGAATTCCTTCATGCCCAAGATAACACTTTCTACCTGCGACGGGAAGACATTGATACCACGGATAATCAACATGTCATCGCCTTCGGCCCATAATCGGCGTCATACGCACACTGGTACGGCCACACGGACACGGGTCAGCAATCAGCGAAGTCAGGTCCTTCGTGCGGTAACGCAACAGCGGCATACCTTCTTTGGTCAATGTGGTAAATACCAGTTCTCCCTGTGTGCCGTACGGAAGGGATTCCAGGGTAACCGGATCGATAATTTCCGGATAGAAATGGTCTTCGTTGATATGAGAGCCAAACTGTTCCTGACATTCGTAAGATACACCCGGACCCATAATCTCACTTAGTCCATAAATATTGTATCCCTTCAAGCCCAAACGATTCTGTATTTCCTGACGCATGTTTTCCGTCCAAGGTTCTGCTCCAAACGCACCGATGCGCAGTCCTAATTCCTCTTTACGGATACCCATCTTTTCTACCACCTCTGCCAGATACAAGGCATACGAAGGGGTACAGGCAATACCCGTGATGTGCAAATCGCGAATCAAACGTACATGCTTTTCCGTATTTCCTGTAGAAGCCGGAATTACGGTAGCCCCTAAGTTCTCTACTCCATAATGTGCGCCCAATCCTCCGGTAAACAATCCATAGCCATAGCTTACGGAGAAAGTATCGTCACGGGTCACTCCGTATGCCGACAAGCAGCGTGACATCACTTCCGACCAGATGGACAAGTCGCGACGTGTATAGCCCACAATCGTAGGATTACCCGTTGTACCGGAAGAAGCATGTACACGCACCACCTCTGAAGGAGGAGCCGCCATCAGTCCGTAAGGATAATTGTCACGTAAATCCTGTTTGGTAGTAAAAGGCAGTTTGGTAATATCGTCTATGCTCCGGATATCATCTGGAGTCAGGTCCATTTCCTGCATTTTATGACGATAGAAAGGTACATTATGGTACACATACTGCACCAGTTTGCATAAGCGTTTTCCTTGCAGCTCGCGCATCTGTTCACGCGGCATACATTCTTTGTTCGGATTCCAAATCATAAGCTGTGTTTTTCTTTATTTCAGTAGTAGTTTTGTGATTTCTTATTTCAGCGGATGGTCGGCCTGGAATGCTTTCATACGTTCCTCCAGTACCGGATAAAGTTCTTCGCGCATGCGCGACGTACAGGCTCTCACTCCTTGCTGTTCACTTCCGGTGGTAGACAAGGAAATACTGCTCACACCATACATCATCAATTCACGCAGCAATTCGCCTCCTGTCAGTCCGGGGTATCCCAAGGTAAAGAAAAAGCCATCGCCCACCTGCTGAGTGACATCCTTATCATATACTATCGAGAAACCGTGGTCGGTAAAAATCTGCTTCATCCAGCGTGCCCGACGTTCATACTCACGCACATCTTCTACGAAGTTGATTTCTCCTGAAATGGATTTTTCCAACATTTCGGCCATGGCATACTGGGTAGTAGCCGTGCAACCGGAGGTAATCATATACATGATAGAAGCGATGAAAGTCGGCCCGAATACACCTGAGTCCTCATAACGGGCTGCCAGTGCCGGATACTGCGTATCAAACAATTTATCGGACACGCAGGCTAAAGCTATACGCTGACCGGCATAGCTGAAAATCTTGGATGCCGACAACATCAGAATATAATTATCGGTATAACGTGCGACCGTAGGTACAAAAGGTGGCTGGTAAGGACGGCCGAACGCATGACGGAAGTCCATGCAGAAATAAGCCTGGTCTTCCAGCACAATCACATCGTACTGCGTAGCCAATTCTCCGATAATCTTCAACTCACTTTCTTCCAGACAAATCCATGCCGGATTATTAGGATTAGAATATACCACAGCGGCAATATCTCCTTTCGACAGGAACTTTCCAGTTTGGCACGCAGCGGTTCGCCACGGAAATCATGAATGTCGAACAACTCCCACTCAATACCCAAAATGCGTAACTGAGATTTTTGTATCGGGAAACCCGGGTCGATGAACAAGACCTTGTTCTTTCCCGGAATTCGCTGGGTACAAGCGATAAAAGCACCGAAAGAAGCTGCCACAGAACCGGTAGTAGGCAGACATGCCCGCGGAGAAATATCAATATCGATAAAGGCTTTCACGAAACGTGAAGCAGCCTGTTTCAGTTCTGCCACTCCGGCAGCTGCCGGATATTGCGAACCGACTCCTCTATCGAGAGCTTTCTTCTCTGCCTCAATACCTATTTTATTGGCCGGAAGACCAGGAGACCCCTGGTCCATCCGGATAAAAGGAATACCTGTCAGTTCTTCCAGGCGGGAAGCTACCAGCAACACATCCCCTATGGTGGCATTGGCCAAGTCGGCCACTTTCATTTCCTTCGCTACGGAATTTACCAGCTCTTCACTAAACACGCGACTCATAGGCTCTCAGAATTTCAACTGTTTGACATATTCATGACCTATATCGAAGGCACGATAGTTCATCTGCACCACTTCTTCGCCTTTTGACGCAAAAATACGGCCTACACTTTCGCGCAGGACTTCTGCATCCAAGATTTTCAGGAAAGGAGCGGCAGCCCCTAACAGAATGACATTGGCCGATTTGGGCATGTGGTTTTCTTTCGCCAGATTTTCCACATCCAACACGACCACATGAGGCTGTGACTTCAATTCCTGCATCAGCTTTTCTTCGTCCGGATAGTTCGGAATGTTTTTGAAAGGAGCAGCCGAAGTGATAATCCATCCGTCTTTTGACAGATACGGCAGGTAGCGCAAAGCTCCATCGGCTCCAGTGAGATAATCATATCCGCCGTTCCCAAGGCAATCAGGTCGGAAGCAATCGGGGCATCCGACAAGCGAAGGTTAGACTGCACATCCCCTCCGCGCTGACTCATTCCGTGTACTTCGGCTTGTTTCAGTTCAACCCTAAATGAAGGGCAGCTTCTCCGATAATCGTAGCGATGGACAAGATTCCCTGTCCGCCAACTCCTGAAAGTATAATATCTGTTTTCATTGTTTCTGTGCTTTTTGCTGTTTCAGTTTCCGGTTCAAAGTCTGCATACATTCTCTACGCGGAATGATGACAGATACACCGTTGTATTCTATTTCCTCACGAATGACACGGGTAATTTCTTCCATGTTCTTAGGAAGCGGCACAACTACCCGTACGTGCTCCGGTTCTACTCCCAAGCCCAGACAAATGGCTTCGAACTTATTGGTTCCGGCTGAATCCTGGCCACCAGTCATAGCGGTAGTCAGGTTATCAGAAATCACCACCGTGATATTGGACTTGTCATTCACGGCATCCAGCAGACCTGTCATTCCAGAGTGAGTAAATGTGGAGTCGCCAATCACTGCAATAGACGGGAACAAGCCTGCATCCGCAGCCCCCTTGGCCATGGTAATGGAAGCTCCCATATCCACGCAACTGCTCAATGTACGGAACGGAGGAAGTGCGCCCAGTGTATAGCAACCGATGTCACCGAAAATCTTGGCATCCGGATATTCGGCAGCTACTTTATTCAAGGCATCATATACATCACGGTGTCCACAACCCTTACACAAAGCAGGAGGACGAGGAACTACATTCTGAGCGGCAGCATAAACCTGTTCGCAAGAAAGTCCCAAAGCCTGACGCACATTATCCGGCGTCAGTTCTCCCGTACGAGGCAATTCACCACTTAAACGACCTTTCACCACATATTTAGAAGGAAGAATACCTTTCAGCTGTTCTTCAACAAAAGGCTGTCCGTCTTCTACTACCAGAATCTCTTTGCAAGAGTCGGCCAGACGGGTCAAGGTTTCCACCGGTAAAGGATACTGTGAAATCTTCAGCAAAGGATACGGACATCCATCCGGATAGGTTTCCATCACGTAATTGTAACCAATTCCACAAGCCACGACTCCCTTCTCAGCCATACCTTCCTGACCTGCCAACCGATTAAATGCAGACTGTTCAGCCTCATCACGCAACTTTCTTGAGTAGCGATGGCTTCCACATACCGGCGGCGAGCATTACCGGGCAAGAGTACCCAATCAGAAGGGACCGACGGACGCCCCGTGCAAGTCACTTCCTTTCCTGACTCCTGCACTTCGACTGCCGCACGAGAGTGTGCCATACGGGTAGTAATGCGCATCAGTACCGGCGTACGCATTTGTTCCGAAAGGTCGTATGCATACGACATCATGTCGTAAGCTTCCTGCTGGGAAGACGGTTCCAGAATCGGAATCAGGGCAAACTTGCCGTAAAAACGGGAATCCTGCTCATTCTGAGAAGAATGCATAGACGGATCATCGGCAGCCAGTACCACTACCCCTCCGTTCACGCCTGTAATGGCAGAATTGACAAATGCGTCTGCACATACGTTCATTCCCACGTGTTTCATGCAGACCAAGGCGCGTTTTCCTACATAAGAAACACCCAATGCAGCCTCCATGGCTGTTTTTTCATTGGTGCACCAGCTGCTGTGCAAACCACGTTCTTTTGCTATCGGAGAGTTTTGAATATATTCCGTAATTTCAGTAGAGGGAGTTCCCGGATAAGCATACACTCCCGAAATCCCCGCGTGAATGGCTCCCAGCGCAATGGCCTGGTCGCCCAACAATAAGCGTTTATTTTTCATATAATATAGAAATTAATTCAGTGTAAAAGAGTCGGCATCGTTCAATACCGGGAATTTTTTCCGGAACGCCTGCAGTTCCTCCATATCAATCACAACTTCTGCAAAGCCTTCTTCCCCATCCGCACAAGCAGAAAGTGTTCTACCATACGGGTCTATGCCCGCTGTTCCACCGCTATATTCGCAATAAGGATCTTTTCCCACCCGGTTTACCCCCAGTACATAGCACTGGTTCTCGATGGCACGGGCACGCAACAAAGCTTTCCAGGCTTCCACTCTGGGCGAGGCCAGCTGGCTACATAAATCGCCGCATCGTAGTCGCCCCGGTTGCGTGACCATACCGGGAAACGCAGGTCATAGCAAACTTCCAGCAGGAAACGAACACCACGGAAATTCACAACCACCCGTTCCTGTCCGGCCGTATAGTGTTTGTCTTCCCCTCCATACGTAAACAGATGCTTTTTATTGTACCACTGCACGTTTCCGTCAGGATGCACAAAATAGAAGCGGTTATAGAACTTTCCGTTTTCCTCGACCGAAACACTTCCGGCAATCGCACAATTACGTTCGGCAGCTTTTTGCTTCATCCACCGAAGGGTAGCACTATCGGATGATTCGGCAATGCCTTCCGGCGAAGTACAAAATCCGGTGGAAAACATTTCCGGTAGAACAAACAAGTCTGTTCCTTGTGCGTGGGCACTGATGAGTTTATCCATGTAAGCCACATTGGCTGCAGGATCGGCCCAACAAATATCTGTCTGTAATAAAATAACTTTCATGCTTTTCATTCATTAGAAACGCCCAAAGGTAACAAATTAATCATAGAAACCAAAAATTAGCATCAAAATACTTTAAAGACACACGTAATTGTATATTTCTGCAAACGCTTATACAAAAATACCTCGACACGTTGCTGTCAAGGTCTCGACTCGAACGTGACGAGACATCCGCACGAACGTGTCAAGACCTCGTCACGTACGTGTCAAGGTAAAAACGTCAAAGCCACGATGATAAAACCCTAGCCTGCTGCCTGTTTTTCACGCAAGAGTCGTGGCTTTTTATTCTAAAAGAACCTTATAAATAGGGATTATTTGCAAAATGTTTTTTATTTTTGTGCCCAGAATGAGTTAATATACTAACAAATGAACGTATTAGAATTAAGCGAACAGGAAATAATCAGACGTAACAGCCTGAATGAGTTGAGAGCAATGGGGATTGAACCATACCCTGCTGCCGAGTATGTAACCAACGCTTTTTCGACTGACATAAAAGCCGAATTCAAAGATGATGCTGAACCTCGCAAAGTATCCGTTGCAGGACGTATCATGTCTCGTCGTGTAATGGGAAAAGCGTCTTTCATTGAATTACAGGATTCTAAAGGCCGTATACAAGTATATATAACCCGCGATGATATCTGTCCGGATGAAAACAAAGATTTATATAATGTAGTTTTCAAACGCTTGCTGGATTTGGGCGATTTCGTAGGAATCGAAGGTTTTGTATTCCGTACCCAAATGGGCGAAATCTCTATCCATGCACAGAAACTGACTGTATTGTCGAAATCAATTCGTCCGCTCCCGATTGTAAAATACAAAGATGGAGTGGCTTACGATAAGTTTGAAGACCCTGAACTCCGTTACCGTCAGCGCTATGTAGACTTGGTAGTAAACGACGGAGTTAAAGAAATCTTCCTGAAACGGAACAAGGTCTACAACTCTATGAGAGAGTATTTCAACTCGAAAGGATATATCGAAGTAGAAACTCCGATTCTTCAGTCTATTGCCGGAGGTGCTGCGGCACGTCCGTTTATCACTCACCACAACGCATTGGATATTCCATTGTACATGCGTATTGCCAGTGAGCTGTACCTGAAGAGACTGATTGTGGGTGGTTTCGAAGGTGTGTATGAAATCGGTAAAAACTTCCGTAACGAAGGTATGGACCGTACACACAATCCGGAATTTACCTGTATGGAAATCTACGTTGCTTACAAGGATTACAACTGGATGATGAAGTTTACAGAAAACATGATTGAAAAAATCTGTCTGGATGTAAACGGTACTACAGAGGTACAGGTAGGCGACAACATGATTAACTTCAAAGCTCCGTTCAAACGTGTAACCATGCTGGATTCTATCAAGGAATTCACTGGCTATGACCTGACAGGCATGAACGAAGAACAGATTCGTGAAGTTTGCAAGAAGCTCAACATGGAAATTGATGACACCATGGGTAAGGGTAAGCTGATTGACGAAATCTTCGGCGAATTCTGCGAAGGCAACTACATTCAGCCGACTTTCATCACTGACTATCCTATCGAAATGTCTCCGCTGACAAAGAAACACCGCAGCAATCCAGATTTGACAGAGCGCTTTGAGCTGATGGTGAACGGTAAAGAGTTGTGTAACGCATACTCTGAATTGAACGACCCGATTGACCAGCTGGAACGCTTCGAAGAGCAGATGAGACTGAGTGAAAAGGGAGACGACGAAGCAATGATTATCGACAAGGACTTCGTTCGTGCATTGGAATACGGTATGCCTCCTACTTCAGGTATGGGTATCGGTATGGACCGTCTGGTAATGCTGATGACCGGTCAGAGTACCATTCAGGAAGTGTTGTTCTTCCCGCAGATGCGTCCGGAAAAAGTAATCCCGAAAGATGCGCCTGCTAAATTCATGGAATTAGGAATCGCAGAAGACTGGGTTCCGGTAATTCAGAAAGCCGGATACAACCTCGTGACTGACATGAAGGACGTGAATCCGCAGAAACTTCATCAGGATATTTGTGGCATCAACAAGAAATACAAACTGGAACTTGCCAACCCCACAGTAGACGAAGTAGCTGGCTGGATAGAAAAGATTAAATAAATGAATGAAAGTGTATGAAGGACAAAGCACATGTCTTGTCCTTCATATCTGTTTTTCATTAAATATAAGAGTATGAAATTACCCGGGAAAATAGCGATTATGGGGGGAGGCAGCTGGGCCACTGCTATAGCTAAAATCATTTTAACCCAGGCTGAATCCATAAACTGGTATATGCGCCGTGACGACCGAATTGAAGAATTCAAGCGTCTGGGTCACAATCCAGCCTATCTGACAAGTGTGCGTTTCGACATGAAATGCATCAACTTTTCATCAGACATCAACAAGGTAGTGAGAGAGTCGGATACCCTGATCTTTGTCACACCTTCACCGTATCTGAAAAGTCACCTCAAAAAGCTAAAAACCAAGCTGAAGGATAAATTCATCGTTACTGCCATCAAGGGTATCGTACCCGACGAAAACCTTATCGTATCCGATTATTTCCATAAGATTTATGACGTTCCTGAAAACAACATAGCCGTACTGGCAGGTCCCTGTCATGCGGAAGAAGTAGCATTGGAACGACTTTCTTATCTCACCGTGGGATGCAAAGACATTGAAAAAGCCAAGATGTTTGCACGGCAACTGGCCGGGCATTACATCAAGACTTCGGTCAATACGGACGTAGCCGGCATTGAATATGCTTCTGTGTTGAAGAATGTATATGCCATTGCAGCCGGAATCTGCAGCGGTCTGAAATATGGAGACAACTTCCAGGCCGTGCTGGTGTCCAATGCCTTACAGGAAATGAACCGGTTCTTAGATACCGTACATCCCGTAAACCGCTGCACAAACGATTCAGCCTATCTGGGCGACCTTCTCGTGACTTCTTATTCCAATTTCAGCCGTAACCGCGTGTTCGGTACCATGATTGGTAAGGGATATTCCGTAAAAAGTGCCCAGATTGAAATGGAAATGATTGCCGAAGGATATTACGGAACCAAATGTATCAAGGAACTGAACAAGCACCTGCATGTCAATATGCCCATTGTGGATGCCGTCTATAATATTCTTTACGAACGTATATCACCAATGATAGAAATCAAATTATTAACTGACTCATTTAGATAAAATCAGAAAACAGTTATGGAAAACATTAATCTGAACATTGAAAAGACTTTAGATTTTATATCTAAGGAAAAATTGGCTTCTTATGAACCAAAGGTAAAAGCTTGTATGGAAACGCTGGAAAAAGGCACAGGCTTAGGAAACGACTTCTTGGGTTGGTTGCATTTACCTTCTTCCATCACAAAGGAACACTTGGATGACCTGAAAGCTACCGCACAGACACTTCGCGAAAACTGCGACGTAGTAATCGTAGCTGGTATCGGAGGAAGTTACCTAGGCGCACGCGCAGTCATCGAAGCTATGTCAAACAGCTTTGCTTGGTTGCAGGAGAAAAAAGCCGGACAGCTACTATTATTTTTGCCGGACACAACATCAGCGAAGACTACCTGTTCGAACTGACTGAATTCCTGAAAGACAAAAAATTTGGTGTAATCAACATATCTAAATCTGGAACAACTACTGAAACCGCTCTTGCTTTCCGTCTGTTGAAAAAGCAGTGTGAAGACCAGAGAGGCAAGGAAATGGCTCGCAAGGTTATCGTAGCTGTTACAGATGCCAAGAAAGGTGCAGCCCGTACAACAGCCGACAAGGAAGGTTACAAATCATTCATCATTCCTGACAATGTAGGCGGACGTTTCTCTGTATTGACTCCGGTAGGCTTGCTTCCTATTGCAGTAGCTGGAATCGACATTGACCAGCTGGTTGCCGGCGCTTGCGAAATGGAAAAAGTTTGTGCCAACGAAAACATGTACGAAAACCCGGCTGCTTTGTATGCTGCTACTCGTAACGAACTGTATCAGAGCGGAAAGAAAATTGAAATCTTAGTAAACTTCCAGCCGAAACTTCACTACTTCATGGAATGGTGGAAACAGCTGTACGGTGAATCTGAAGGCAAGGACCTGAAAGGTATCTATCCGAGCTCTGTAGACTTCTCTACTGACCTGCACTCTATGGGACAGTGGATTCAGCAGGGTGAACGCAGCATCTTCGAGACAGTGGTTTCTGTAGAAACTCCAAGCCACGAACTTCACTTCCCGAGCGATGAAGAAAACCTGGATGGCCTGAACTTCCTGGCAGGCAAACGCATCGACGAAGTAAACAAGATGGCCGAACTCGGTACACAGCTTGCACACGTAGACGGTGGAGTTCCTAACTTGCGTGTAAGCGTTCCTTCATTGAACGAATACTACTTGGGACAGCTTATCTATTTCTTCGAAAAGGCTTGCGGAATCAGCGGATACCTGCTCGAAGTAAATCCGTTCAACCAGCCGGGCGTAGAAGCTTACAAGAAAAACATGTTTGCTCTTCTGAACAAGCCGGGATACGAAAAAGAATCTGAAGCAATCCGGGCTCGTCTGAAAAAATAAATAAACGAGAGTCTATCACTCCGTTTTTAATTGACAGGCACGAATTACATGAAAAGCACTCTTTCTTTCTACAAGGAAAGTGCATTCATGTAATGCGTGCCTGAATATTATAAACCATATCATCATGTTCCAACAAGAAATCAACCAATATCTTACCACCCATCATTATACACGCATCGACTTAAAGGCCGTATTGTTCGATATGGACGGGGTATTGTTCGACTCCATGAAGAACCATGCCACCGCCTGGCATAAGGCAATGAAGCAATACGGAATGAGCCTGAGCAAAGAGGAAGCCTACCTCCACGAGGACGTACCGGTGCGGCAACCATCAACATCGTCAGCCAAAGAGAAAGAGGCTATGAGGCCGATGAAGAAGAAATCAAACGAATCTACCAGACCAAGAGCGACATATTCAATCAGTTGCCCAAAGCCGACCCTATGCCCGGCGCATTCGAGGTCCTGAAAAAAATAAAAGCAGACGGACTGATTCCGATGGTTGTAACCGGCTCCGGACAACTCTCGTTATTGGACAAGTTGAACCACTACTTCCCCGACATCTTCCAACGAGAACTGATGGTAACCGCTTTTGATGTAAAATATGGAAAGCCCAATCCTGAACCTTACCTGATGGCCTTGCAGAAAGCCGGCATACAAGCCAACGAAGCGGTAGTCATTGAGAATGCGCCGTTAGGAGTCAGAGCTGGAGTAGCTGCCGGTATCTTCACCATTGCACTGAACACCGGTCCGCTTCCAAACGACGTGCTTCTGCAAGAAGGTGCCAACATCCTGTTCCCCTCCATGGCTGCCTTCAACGAAAACTGGGAGACATGCCGTCAAAGTTTACAAGATACATCCCTATAAAGAAAAATCCCCGGAAAACCGAAGTACAACTTCACTTTCCGGGGATTTTTTATCTCAACAAAATTTTATTCCAATGCAAACAACTTACTTCTTGACAACAGAGAAGCTCCTATGACGTTTGCCTTTTCTTTCAGTTCCGACAATACAATATCCGAATCCTTATACATTAAATTCAGCGTATATTTACGGACTGCCGAAATAACCGGAGGCAACAAATACTCTCCTACCTTCGAGAATTCTCCTCCGATAATTACCTGTTCCGGATTGAACACATTAATCAGGTCACCAATGTGACGTCCCAGTTTCGCGCCAATCTCTTCCACCAGCTCAATGGCCAGCACATCTTCACGACGAACAGCAGAAATAATATCTGCTAAAGTTATTTCATCGATGGATTTCTCTTTCAGCAACACAGAGTTTTCTCCCTGACGCAAACGGGCAATAAACTTCCGATACAAAGCCGAGCAGGATACCTCCGTTTCAATACAGCCTTTCTTTCCGCAATAACAGATCTGCTGGTTATCATATCCGTAATTATGTCCAAACTCACCCGCAAAACCAGACATTCCCGAATACAGTTTACCGTCAATGATGATAGCGAGTCCCAACCCCCAGTTTACATTCACATAAATCAGGTTCTTCGGACATTTCTCCGAGCGCATGATATATTCTCCGTATGCCATTGCACGGCTATCGTTATCAATGCACACATTAATACCCAATCTTTCGGAGAACATCTCTGCCAAAGGTTTCTCACCAAAAGTCAGATGCGTATAGCTGCAGCCCGTTTCCGGATTTACTCGTCCGGTCATACCAATACAGATATTCAGAATCTTTGATTTGTCGCACGGAAGTTCATCGATAAATGTTTCTATTTCCTGACAGATATGTTCCAAACATTCCGGTGTATTTTCCAGCTTGAACGGAATTTCCATCTTGGTCTGAAGCACATCCCCCTTAAAGTTGATTGCCCCCAGGCTTAACGACTGTACCGCCATCGCTACCCCGATAAAATAGGCAGAATCCGCATTCAGTCCATACAAACTTGGATGACGACCTCCACTGGTTTCCAGTTTTCCACAATCGTTCACATATCCCTCCTTGCACATTTCATCCACAAACTTTGTCACGGTAGGCACACTTAGTCCCATCGATTTGGACAAATCTGTGATTGTAGTGCTTCCCGCATAAATCAGGTGCGTAATGATACGCTGCTTTACCAATGCACTTTTTACGCCTTTCTGTATATTCTTCAATAGAGTCTGACCCATATTTGTTATTTTTTATAGAAACATTTACAAATGTAGAATTTTTCTTTAAAAACTCATGCATAAAAAAACCATTTTTTTATTTGCCTTTCTGAGTAAGCTTTGATATATTTGCATGGAGTAAGAAAATTCTTATCACAAAGGAGAAAGAAACAAGTTAATTTAATTTCAATATTCAAAATTCTAACCACCATGAGATTAATCATTGAACCCGATTACAGTTCTCTGTCCAACTGGGCAGCAAACTATGTTGCAAAAAAAATCAACGCAGCTAATCCTACTAAAGAAAAACCGTTTGTATTAGGACTTCCCACAGGTTCATCTCCTCTGGGTATGTATAAGGCCCTGATTGAATTAAACAAGAAGGGAGTGGTATCATTCAAGAATGTAGTGACTTTCAATATGGACGAATACGTAGGCTTGCCGGAATCTCATCCTGAAAGCTACCATTCATTCATGTTCAATAACTTCTTTAATCATATTGACATCTGCAAGGAAAACATTCACATCCTGAACGGTAACGCAGCCGACCTGGAAGCTGAATGTGCCAACTATGAAAAAGAAATTGAAAAGTTCGGCGGCATCGACCTGTTCTTAGGAGGTATCGGTCCTGACGGTCACATTGCTTTCAACGAACCGGGCTCTTCACTGACTTCACGCACACGTGTGAAAACACTGACTACTGATACCATCATCGCTAACTCACGTTTCTTCGACAACGACGTGAACAAAGTGCCTAAGACAGCATTGACCGTAGGAGTTGGTACTGTACTTTCTGCTAAAGAAGTACTGATTATCTGTAACGGACATAACAAGGCACGTGCATTGCAGCATGCAGTAGAAGGCGGCATCACACAGATGTGGACTATCAGCGCATTGCAGATGCACCAGCACGGTATCATCGTATGTGACGAAGCAGCTACTGACGAACTGAAAGTTGGTACCTACAAGTACTTCAAAGATATTGAAAAAAACAACCTCTAATTCGCTGAATCATGAGAACCAATCTTAGCTCTCAAATTTCACTGAATCGCGTTTCCCCACGTTACTATCGTCCGGGAAACGCAGTAGAACGTTCTGTCCTGACACGACTGGAAAAAATCCCGACCAACATCTTCGAAACAAGCGAAGAAGGTGTGGTACAGATTGCCAATGAAATCGTCGCAAAGATACAGGACAGACAGCGTGAAGGAAAATTCTGTACCATTGCCATAGGTACAGGTGCTTCCCTGCGTCCGCTGTTCACCGAACTGATTCGGAAACACAAGGATGAAGGCGTAAGTTTCCGCAACGTGGTATTCTTCAACCTGTATGAATATTATCCGCTGACCGAAGGTGCTGGAAGCAGTTTCAGCCACCTGAACAAGCTTTTCCTTTCACAGATAGACATTGACCGCCAGAATATCTTTACAATGGACGGTAGCATCCCTCAGGAAGCCATCATCGAACACTGCCGTTTGTACGAACAGCGTATACAGACCTCGGAGGTCTTGATATGGTTATCATGGGAATCGGACGTGAAGGAAACATCGGTATGAACGAACCTGGTTCACATGCCAGCTCTACTACCCGCCTGATTTTGATTGATGCAACTTCTCGTTCTGAAGCTGCACATAATATCGGTGTGGACAATCTTCCTCCCTGCTCCATCACCATGGGTATCAATACCATTATGGGAGCCAGAAAAGTTTATATGCTGGCCTGGGGTGAAGACAAAGCTGACATCATCCGAAGTGCAGTGGAAGACAAAGTAAGTGATACACTGCCGGCATCTTACCTGCAACTTCACGCCAACACTTCCGTTTGCGTAGACTTGGCTGCGGCAGCCCACCTGACTCGTATTCAGCGTCCATGGCTGGTAACCAGCTGCGAATGGAACGACAAACTCGTAAGAAGTGCCATCGTATGGTTGTGTACTACACTGAACAAGCCTATTCTGAAACTGACCAACAAGGACTATAATGAAAACGGCTTGAGCGAACTGCTGGCTCTTTACGGCTCTGCCTACAATGCCAATATCAAGGTATTCAACGACCTGCAGCACACCATTACCGGATGGCCGGGTGGTAAACCGAATGCCGACGATACCTATCGTCCGGAACGTGCCAAACCGTTCCCGAAACGCGTGGTGGTATTCTCTCCGCATCCGGATGACGATGTAATCTCCATGGGAGGTACATTGCGCCGTCTCGTTCAGCAGGGACATGAAGTACACGTGGCTTACGAAACTTCCGGAAACATTGCCGTAGGCGATGAAGAAGTAGTACGTTTCATGCATTTCATCAACGGCTTTAACCAGTTGTTCGAAAATAGTGAAGACAAGGTTATCAGCGACAAATATGCTGAAATCAAACAGTTCTTCTCTACCAAGAAAGAAGGCGACATGGATACACGCGACATCCTGACCATCAAAGGTCTGATTCGTCGTGGAGAAGCTCGTACCGCTTGTACGTTCAATCATATTCCGCTCAGCCGCTGTCACTTCCTTGACCTCCCGTTCTATGAAACCGGAAAGATTGAAAAGAACCCGATCAGCGAGGCCGACGTAGAAATCGTGCTCAACCTGCTTCGCGAAGTGAAACCTCATCAGATTTATGTAGCCGGCGACTTGGCCGACCCGCATGGTACTCACCGCGTATGTACGGACGCTGTTTTTGCCGCTATCGATGAAGAAAAGAATGCCGGTGCAGAATGCTGAAAGACTGCCGCATCTGGATGTACCGTGGTGCATGGCAGAATGGGAAATCGAAAACATCGAAATGGCCGTACCGTTGAGTCCGGAAGAACTTCGTGCAAAACGTAACTCTATCCTGAAACACCAGTCTCAGATGGAAAGCGCACCGTTCCTGGGCAATGACGAACGTCTGTTCTGGCAGAGAAGTGAAGACCGCAACCGCGGAACTGCTTCACTTTACGACCAGTTAGGTCTGGCTTGCTATGAAG
>ENA-OPZC01000079-OPZC01000079.1-human-gut-metagenome-genome-assembly--contig:-NODE-79-length-18576-cov-1.173776_pt1 | contig 18576 bp, 14 predicted proteins | sample MGYA00242477_ERZ504491 | MGnify/ENA primary metagenome ERZ504491 (study PRJEB26092, sample SAMD00036249) | human gut metagenome | host: Homo sapiens | study: EMG produced TPA metagenomics assembly of... | reverse complement strand
ATTAAAACGAAAAGAAAAAGAGAATTAAAACAAAAAATTATTTCGAAACTAATCAAAATATAACTATAGAGGCTGCCCGCAGGCAGCCTTCTATAATAAAATATATTTCCCTTATAAGGTCTTAGTCACGACGTCCCATATAAATCATTATATAGTAAATCAGTGTAGCCAACGAACTAAGTGCCGCAACCACATACGTATAAGCAGCCGAACGCAGCGCATCCTCTGCCGCATGATGGTTATATGAATTTGTAATTCCGGCCTTGCTCAACCATACCAACGCACGCTGGCTGGCATTGATCTCAACAGGCAACGTAATAAAGCTGAAAAGAGTAGTCATGGCAAAAAGACAAATTCCTGCCAACAATAACTGCGGGAAAGTATTCACCATCAAAATACCTGCCAGTAACACCCAAGTCATAATAGAAGATGAGAACTGCACCACAGGCACCAAAGCCGAGCGCATCTTTAGCGGAGCGTATGCACGCGCATGTTGCACGGCGTGTCCGCATTCATGGGCGGCAACTGCCGCAGCAGCCACACTGTTGCTTCCATATACCCCTTCACTAAGGTTCACCGTTTTGTTTGCCGGATTATAATGATCGGTCAGCATACCCGGAGTGCTGGTTACACGCACGTCATAGATACCGTTATCATGCAACATTTTTTCAGCCACATCCTTTCCTGTCATACCGCTGGCCAAAGGCATCTTCGAGTATTTCTTAAACTTGCTTTGCAGACTATTCTGTACAATATAGCTGATTACCGCGATTCCAATAAATAAGATCCAATACATTGACATAGTTTTGTTCTTTATAATTCTGTTGTTAAATATACACGTTATTATGTACAAATAGTTTGCCAGCATCCCCCTTTTAAATAGAATTAAGAATTCCTGCCATCACACGCCTCCGAATTCACATCCGTCAATTTCAATTAAAAAATAATATTATGAGAAAAAAAGAGTGGATTATTGACTTTTGATTTATACATTTGAGGCAAAATTAAGAAATATGGAACATGAAATAGGAAATATATCCATAGCCCGTATCCGACAGATGAATCCCTGTTTAAAAGGGATTAACAATGATTTTGTAATGGATAGAAGCGAACATTACATCCCCGAGAATATGAACCCCATCTTTAAATACCCATTACGGCTGGATGGAATCATTATCTCTATCCGTGAAAAAGGCTCTGCCAAAGTCAATATCAATTTACGGGAATACGACATTGAGCAAAACGATCTGATTATTTGCGCTCCCGGCGATATTCTACAGTCCATGTTATCACCGGGCATTCATTTGTCACAAATGTTTTTAATATCATCTGATTTCTTAAAAGAGATGTATATCAACCTGAACAGTTTCATGCCATTTTTCATCTCATTGAAAGAGAATCCCAAATTTCATTTGATGGAAGAAGAGGTACAGGAACTGAAATCATTCTATGAACTGATAGAAGAAACCGTAAGCCGGAACGATAACTTCAGGACAGAAATCGTACGCAGACTAATGGGGGCCTATTTATATAAGATAGGTTCCATCCTTCATAGAAAACAACCGGAATTCCTTTCCGAGAATCCGAAATCACTGAAAAGGGAAGAGGTATTGTTCAACCAGTTCATCAACTTGCTGACCGAACATCACCGTAAAGAAAGACGCGTAGATTTTTATGCGGAGCAATTATTCCTGAGTCCCAAACATTTCTCCACCGTAGTAAAGAAAGTAAGCGGAAAAACTGCCGGAGAGTGGATTGACGAATATGTGATACTGGAAGCCAAAGCACTGTTGAAATACTCCGTCATGTCTATTCAGGAGTAGCTTATTTTATGAACTTCCCGAACCCTTCCTTTTTTGGCAAATACTTCAAGCACCATACCGGGTTATCTCCCAGCGAATACAAGATGCAATAATGAAACAGAAGATAAAAAATAGTAATCCAACGGGGGCTGTCCGAAAAAAACGGACAGCCCCCGAAAGTAAATTATATAAGTGTGACTACACTACCTCTCATCTTAAAATAATTTTGCAGGATATTCACCGGCATCCACCAATGCCTGTATCTTGTCAACCACACTCTGACGGTCTTCAGGATAAGTTACTCCAAACCATTTGCTGGTAGTATCCAATACCTCAACGGTAGCAGTACCATCATTAATCAGCTTGTCCACCATCAGCGGAATAAAGAATTCGCTCTTCAAGTTTTCCATATTTTTAGGATCGCTCAAGAATGCTTTAAAGAATTCCTTGCTGTAAGCAAAGTAATCAGGAGTAAAGCCCCAGAAGTTCATGCTCACCGGAGTTGTGTCAGGGGTAGCTGTCCATTCGCCATTGTCGTCAATATACTTCACTTCTCCGTCTATGCGCTGAATTTTGGTACGTTCTACCACGGAAGTCAACAAATGATCCGCATTGGTTCCACAGATGCCGCGGGATACCGTTCCACTCTCGCTCAATGTATTTCCTACACGGAAGCCCACCATAGCATACGTGTTTTTAGCACCTTCGGGCAGTGCAGAAAGGAACTTGCCCATTACCTGGAACGAGTCACGGCCATAGAAGTCATCGCAATTGATCACCGCAAACGGTTCCTGTATCACATCAGCTCCCATCATGACAGCATGGTTAGTTCCCCAAGGTTTTGTACGCTCCGCAGGACAAGTAAAACCCTCCGGCAGATTGTCTAAAGCCTGGAATACCAGTTCGCAAGGAATATGACCTTCATATTTAGAATAATCTTTTCACGAAAATCTTGTTCAAAATCTTTACGGATAACAAAGACCAGTTTTCCAAAGCCGGCGTTGATAGCGTCATAAATAGAATAATCCATAATAGTTTCGCCGTTAGGACCCAGACCATCCAATTGCTTCAATCCTCCGTAACGGCTGCCCATACCAGCCGCCAATAAAAATAAAGTTGGTTTCATAGTTTATTTATTTAAAATTGAATATTTGATGGTACAAAGCTACAAAATAATACGGAGGAAAAAAGCTACATTCCATTCAAATTCGAGCATAAATCAATCATTTCCCTCCTTTTGACGCAAATCAAGCCCTATTTCTAGAAAGGATAGCCGATGGCAAAGTGCAATCCCAGTCCATCCTTAAACTTAGGAATATTATAATATCCTTTCTTGCCGGTATCATACGGATCATGAAGAGCAATACCCAGATCCAGGCGGATCACCAGGAAAGTAAGGTCATAACGCAATCCCACCCCAGTACCCAAAGCTATACTTTTAGCAAAATTACGAAGAGTAAGCAAACCGCCGGGACGTATATTCTCACCTTCCTCATTCTTTTGTTCACGCAGTAGCCACACATTTCCCGCATCCAGAAAAGCTGCCCCGTACAAATCACCCAGGATAGGGAAACGGTATTCCACATTCGCTTCCAGCTTCACATCTCCGGTTTCATCCAGATAACCATACTGTTTATCTTCGGGACGATAAGAACCGGGGCCGATAGAGCGCACTGTAAACGCACGGATACTGTTAGCTCCCCCAATATAGAACTGCTCGCTGTAAGGCGCTACAGTCTGGTTCCCATATGCATACAAAATTCCCCCCATCAAACGAGTGGCTATATGCTGTTTCTCTCCGACTTTAAACAAACAACGCACTTCGGATGTCATTTTCAGGAATTGCGCATAAGGACTGTTTAATAACTTCTTATCTGTTTCCTTGAATCCCTTCCCAAAAGCAGCATACACCAACGAAGTCAGATTACCTGCCGAAGTAAAGGAAGTTTCCCACCATAAATTATTGCGTTTCTTCAACGGGGCGTTATCATACGTAAACGTATAACTCATAGCTGGAATAAACTGATTTCCCAAACTGATTTTCAAGCTCCGGTTCTTGTCCACTATCGTATCAAAACGTGTAGTAGTATGCTGCAACGTATTAAATGCCAGTCTGAAAGGAGTCACCGTATGTTTCCATACCCGCGAAGGCTGGAAATCGTATGACACCGTTCCACCGAAAGAAAGCATTTTAAAGAAACGGGCACGGTTCAACTGACTGGCATACAACTTAAACGAGGTATGCTGCGGAAATCGTGAGCGCATCATTTTTTTACTCATCCACGGCAACACCAGGCGAGGATACTCCAATGAAAAAGAAGTCCCCAACTCGTATGAGTTCAATTTAGAACTGTTCCCGTCCGCCGTAGAATTGGTCTGCCATTCGTATGACCCTTTCAACTGGAAAGAAAGCGTGGCGGCTGTACGCATGAAATTCTTCCGCGAGAGGCTGAAAATCGCTCCGGGACCAGTCTGATCCGTACTTTTGGTAGTCACATTGAATTCCAGTTCTCCGTCATACGGCAAATCGAATGTAGCATTCATCCGCACATTCAGCGTATCACACCCCGGCAATGTATCTTGCGGGGCATAGCGGAACTCGGCAAATTTGAAAATGCCCAAACGCGCCAAGGCTTCCTGCGTGAAATTCTGACGGGCCTGAGAATAAAGCTGCCCTTTCTGGTAAAAGAAGCGCTTAGCCAATACTCCGGGGCGGATACCGGGTTTCTTACCGCTATAGTGTAAAGTCATTCCCGGAAAGACGATGGAATCAGTAGGTTCCTCTCCTTTATATCCGGTAAGATAAACAGAAGTATTCCCTATATAATAAGGTCTTTTCGCATCGGCAGGCACTCCAGCTTTCGGGACAACCTGCAAACTGACCATTCCCGGTTTGCGCAAGGTATCCGCACGGAAAGTAATGAATTCGGGACGGAAATAATAATAACCATTGTTACGGAAAAGGGTACTCAGCCGCTGGCGTTCCTCCTCCAGTTTCAATACACTGAAATTATCTCCTTTATGCAATACCCTCTGGTCATAAGCAGCCCTGATCAGACTATCGGCGCGAGGAGGATATTTCAGATACATGACAGAGTCCAGATAATAAGGGTTCGCCATATCAATCTTATAACTTAACTTGGCTTTCCGAGGATTCTTCAACGAGTCTACAGAATAAGTCACAGCACCATTGAAAAAGCCATAATCATGCAACAGATTGGTGGCCACCTTCACACGGGTTTCCGGATTCACCGTAGACAAATACACCGGAGTAGACCCCAGCTTGTTGAAGATCCAATGCCCCACCCCCTTTTTATCCTGGTATTTCACAAAATCATTGTATATCCACAAACCGAAAGGAATGGGAAAACGCAAGGAGTTGCTTCCCAAAATGGCATTATTGGGAGGATAAAACAAAGCAGCCTCCACCTCTTCCAAGGTCTGGACACCGGCAGGGGTCTTGTCTTCATTCAGAATCTCCATATTTTTCACACCGACATATAGCGTTTCGTCTTCCGGCAAATTCCTGGTAGTAGAGCAGGCAGCTGTCATCAGCAACAATACCGATAATAGAAGCAGGTTTATGTTATGTTTTCTCTCCATATCTCCAACAATCATTTTTTCTTCTTAGACTTGAAAATAAACAGTTCGCCCAGGTGACTCATCTTCTTGCGAAGCACAATACCCACACCGGTCTCTATGATCTCACCTTCCAGCACACTCTCATAGTTCTTGTCGTGGAAGAGCTTGACATACCGGGTACCGCTGTTGTCCAAGCGGTATTCTATGGATACATTATCAATAAAGGTTTCATCCTGCTGTACCGTACTTCCGGTAGACACTTTACCGCCTACCACTATACGGAAGCGGTTATTCCAGAAACGTTTGGCGAACTGGAAATTATAATCCGTGCGTTTCCCGCCGCTATCGGCATCATCCACCGTTTCCATGCCCACATTGATATCAAGTGCTTTTCCGGCAATATTCGAGATTTCGCTCTGCAGGAATGAGTTCAAGGCATTATTCACATTAAATCCTCCCGTAGAGTTTCCTTCAGCCATATACATTCCGGTCACCAGCATGGTGACAGCCAGTTTTCCCCGTTCCTCCACCGACATGGCATTCAGCTGGTCTTGCACAGACGCATCCTCGGGAGCCGAAAGGGTAAACGCCAGCCCCAGATTCTCCAGACTCTGGCTCAAAGCGATCCCTACATCAAACCCGACGATACGCGAAGTCTTTCCATCCTCGCCCACCGAAGCACGGACCCTTTCGGCCGCGGTAATGTTCAGTTGCGGATTCATGATATTTCCCGTCCACTCCACATAACTGCCATTTTGAATATTAAAAGTCTTCAGCGGAATAATCGGAATCTGGTATTTCATCTCCCCGCTCATCAAGGAATAACGCCCGGTCAGCAACATATCCCCCTGAGGAGTGTACTGGAATGACAAGTCTCCGCCTCCTTCCAGCAACATATAGTTGGAGCCGTCCGGCACCAGATCCACACGTGCCTGCACCGCCTGGTCTATATGCATGGTCATGGCCACATCCATCCCTCCCAAAGAGATTTGCTGGACAGAGGACTCCTCTACCGAAGTTGTGTCGTTGAAATTGACAAAAGTCACCATATCCCCCAAACGGTCGTTCACCGTCAAGGGAGAGTCTTTCAGACATAGGTCACATTGGTCTTCCCCAAGATGTTCATGTTCCCCCGCATCACCAGTTCCTCCACAGGACCGCGCAGCGTTGCGTTAAAATCCACATACATCTTGCCGTAAACCATAGCCCGCTTGGTACGGGGAGCATTCAGCAACTCATAATTCTCGGCATGCATTTTAAGGTTCACTGCCGTCCGTTCCAAATCCGAGAAATCCACCTCGCCGTTAATGGTAAAAGGAGTCTTGCCTTTGGTGAATATATCGAACTCCTTGAACATCATCTTACTGTTCACCACCTGCACCGGTTCATTATCAAAACGGAACATGGCAGACATCTCCGGCATGAAGAAAGTCACGGAATCCAATGCCAGTTCCCCATTCAGCAAGGGTTTGGCCGGATCACCTTTCATGGACAATGTTCCATCAATATCCCCGTCCAGTTCCACCATGCGGTCGGGCACAAACGGATTGGCGACATTCAGCGGAAAATGTTCGAAGGCTATATCCGCGCTCAGGCTTCCCGTTCCTTCCTCCGCGGGCAGATAGATACCTCCCAAATGAGCTATCTCCTCACCATCATGGCGTATATAGGCATCCAGATGATGATCCTTTGCCTCACCGGGCAGATACACACCACCCAGTTCCCAATTTCCCAACGCACTGCCTTCATATTTGAATTCATCTATACGCAAATCACTGCTCACCATCATATACGGACCGGAATCTATATAATGCGCTTCTGCTCCGATCCATCCTTCCATATCAGGCATATAGGGAAGGATACGCCGGAATTCTTTCAGATTGATGCGTGAAAGCTCCACCGTCATATCCTGTTTGGCTATGGTATCTTCCCGATTGGTATAGAAACTGAGTCCGGTCCCCTGCTCGTCATGCAAATCCAGATTTGCATGAATCCGCCCGTTGTCAGCCAGATAAATATAGTTATTTTTATTCACGGTAAAAGGACGGTATACCAACGTGGGATGCTCTGGAAAAACCTTCATGCGTATGCCGTGGCGGCGCAGGTCGGCCATCACGCCCATATATACTCCCTGTTCTTTACGGGCATTCAGGTATTGAACCAACAACTGGGCACTGTTGTTTCCCACATTTCCCTCCAGCGTCACATCAAACGCCTCCTGTCCCGGTTTGGGTCCGTTCACCACTCCGCTCAACATATTTATGCCATTCAGGTCCTGCTGTACATCCAAATAGATGGTATCCAAAGTCAGGCTGTCTGTACGCAATCCATATAAATAAGCCTCCCCGTTCAATCCCTCTGCCGGAGATGAATCCACATCCATAAACAGACGACTGTATGACAACCCCATCATTGACAGATAATTGGCTATCGGATTATCGGGACCGGAAGATATTTTCAGACATAGTCCCGGAAGAAATTCCCGAAGCTCCTCCTGTTCAATATGTTTGCTTTCCCATTGTTCCGCCAGTTTCTTCATCAGCAAATCCGCCCTGCCGGAAATGTATTCCATGTGCCCTGCTCCTTCCAGACTCAAATCAAGATCCCCCGCACGCAGATAAGCAAAAGTGGAATCTCTGGAAGTGCTGAATCCAGCAAACAGGTCCTTGGAATGGGAAGTGCGTTTGGCAGTGACAATCGTGGCATTCGTCATCTCGGCCTCTACGACATACCTTTTTCTGAGGTCACTGCTGAAACGGACCCCCAGGTGCTGGGAGGTCTGAAAACGGGTATCCATCAGATGAAGCGCCTGCCAATCCAAATGAGCCACATCCATTTTCAAGTCGCCCGAAACATCATGAGGTTTCAAGATACCATCCAAATGCGCCTTGATATCCATGGTCCAGTTTTTCACTGCCAGTGAAGCATGCACCTTCGATTTCTCCAGTCCGGCAGCCAATGAAATTCCTGTCAGATGATAACTGCCATAATGGAAACGGTCTATGCCGCCCTCCGCATTGAAATAAGTACGGGGAGAAAAAAAGTCAAAACCTTCCCCCTCCACTTTCAGACGGGTGGACAAGGTGTACAAAGAATCGGCAGGCATAAACTGGTGCAGGTCAAAATGATTGACAGCCAAGTCTGCCTCATACCTGTCACGCGACAAGTCGTATTTGGCAAACAGACGGGCTGCCCGTTCCATCTTGAAATCATCCGCTACGGAGATGCTGTCATTATAAACCGTTATAGGAATAGTATCGGCCGCAACCACCGCCTGGGCTTCGGGCTGCATCAGCAGCAGGTCCGTGCCCATTTTAGTGCCCGCCATCGTAAATTTGCCTTCCAAGCGCGTTCCGTATGGAATTTCTATTCCTTCAGCCAACGTGGAAACAAACTTCAAATCCTTGGTTTCAGCTTCCAAAGTGATATCCCCCCCCGCGCAGCAGACTGCCTGTCAGATGGGTTAGCTCCCCCCGGGCGAACAATCCCAATGCACCGGGCAGCTCGGCAAGTCAGCGTAGTCAGTTTCAGCTTGTTCAAATCACCGTCGATCCCTGTACGGATGCGCAAGGGTTCGGAAGGATACTGCCGGATAAACTTTTCATCCATACTTCCCATGAATCTCACCACATCCGGCTTTCCTATATCAGCCATCAGCCGTGCGGACACCAAGCCTCATCCTTAAAATCCAAGGCATTCCAATCCATCGCAGCGTTCAGTTCCAGATAAGAATCCCGGGTTTCCAGTTTCAATGAAGGCACACGCAGCACCTTGTCATTGGAAACCATCCGCCCTGTGGCAGAAACGATTTCCACTCCCGAACGCTCTTTCAGCACAAACTGGCTGATTATGGCTTTCATATTCCTACCTCCGTAGTATAGGGAATCCAGTTTCACACCGATATCCGTCAGTGCAATATGGGAGGGGTCCAGTCCGGAGGACAGGCTGTCGGCAGCCAGCGGCTTCCCGTTATCGTAACGCACACGTCCGTTCTCTATCCGAAACGTTTGCAGCGAATAGGCCGATTTATGCAAGTCTATCAGCCCATCGCGCAGTATGGCATTATCCAGCGAAGCCGCCAATGACAAGCTGTCCAAAGGCATATCCAGCGCAAAGGATACATTCTGTAAATCAATATCCTGCAATATTATTTTCCAATAGGCGGTGTCGCTTGCAGCCGTATCGGCCGCAGCGGTGTCATTCAGGCAAAGAGATAAATCCGTATCTTTCAACAAGACTTTGTTAACGATGGCAGTTTCGGGGTCCAGTGCCACTCCATGACTGGAAATGAACAATTCCCCCAAAGTACCGTTCAACTTCATGCCATGTATCAAGTCATTAGAATTCACTGTGGCTCCTTGCAGGGATATGCCATCCACTTCCACCTGCTTTTTCAGCAGTGGCAGCAACTGCACATTCACTTGCAGGCGGCGTACACTGAGCAACGTATCATTATGCGGGGAAGCAGCATCTACATTGGTCACCACCAGATTCAACGGAAAAGACAAAGAGATACGTCCCACGGAGATATTCATACCAGTAGCTTCCGAGGCATATACAGCAGCTTTGTCCACCAGAAAATTCTGAATAGGTGGCAAATAAATCAATATACATAAAATGATGAACAGAATGAACGGAGATGCTATCGTCCACAATGTCCAACGAACATATTTTTTCTTCATCGAGTGTCTGTACAAGTATTCCTGCAAATTTAAACAATTTTATCGGCATAATGGTTGAAAGAACGCAGCTTTTATCTTTTGTTTCCCATAATTTATTAAAAAAGAACTTACGGACTACCTGTTGCCACTAGGAAAGATCTATAATCTTACCCCCGCAAAATTTAAATCTTTCAGCTCTCCCGTCTGTTCCCATAATATGAACAATACGGACAAGCCGACAGATTTCCAAGAAGACGGAAGCTACTTCCAACGTAGACGCAGTTCCTTTTTCTCACACACGTGCGCGCATATTACAAATATGATATAAATCCGGCATCCTTCATCAAAGACTTCCCTCTGAAACGATGGATGCCATACTACTATTCAATGCGAATTTCAAGACTTATGCAAACCATGTTATTCAGAAACTTTTTTAATTTTCTTTTTTCAAGTTTTATCATCTTCCGGTTTTGCCGCCGGTCTTTTTATCTATTTTCTTTCGTCTTTTCTCTTTCCGGTGCTTCTCTTCCCCTCACTCTGCCTCATTTACTTTTCTTCTCTACAAATTATAAGAACACGCACGTTTGTGAGGAAAAAAGACCTGGTTCTGCCGCGTCTGCGTCTGAAGTATTCCTCCGCTCTCTCCCTTTTTTTATCCTTCCTTTCTTCGCTTTTCCGCTCTTACTCTCAATTTTATTTCCTATCTTTGTCCGATAAATAAAAAATAGCTCATGACTTCAAACAAAATTTTACTAATATGCCTGGCCTTCATTGCATTGACTGCATGCAACGCCGGCTCGAAAAGACAAACAAATCATCATATGGAAAATGAAAAGCGTACCTTGGTAAAACTGGAAACCACCATGGGAAATATCACAGTGGCCCTGTATAATGAAACGCCGAAACATCGTGATAACTTTATCAAACTGGTAAAAGAAGGAGTATATGACAGTACATTGTTCCACCGGGTTATCAAACAATTCATGATCCAAGCTGGCGATCCGGACAGCAAAAACGCATCGGATACTGCCATGCTGGGCAGCGGTGATGTGGGTTACACCATTCCCGCTGAGTTCAATCCGAAATTCTTCCACAAGAAGGAGTATTGGCGGCAGCACGCCAGGGTGATGATGTGAACCCCGAAAAGGCTTCATCGGGTTGCCAGTTCTATATTGTTACCGGACGCAAGTTCACCGAACCGCAACTGCTGGGCATGGAGAACAAAATAAACGAACAGCGTGAAGAAGCTCTGTTCGACAGTCTGGCACGCCAGCACATGAAGGAAATATACAAGATGCGCAAGGCAGGAGACAATGCCGGGTTACTGGAATTACAGGACACCTTGGAAGCCCAAGCCCGTGAGCTGGCGGACAAAGAAGAGAAATTCCGCTTCACCCCCGAACAGATCAAAGCATACAGCACCATAGGCGGCGCTCCCCACCTGGACGGTTCTTATACCGTATTCGGTGAAGTAACCGAAGGTATGGAAGTAGTGGACAATATTGAAATAGCAAAAACGAACCGCGCAGACCGCCCTATAGAGAATATCCGGATTCTCAAGGCAAGTATTCAGTAATTTGCGACTCAGATGATTAACATTAACCGATACACCTTGTCTAACGGGCTGCGTGTGATACACAATGAGGACAATACAACCCAGATGGTGGCACTGAACCTGCTGTACGATGTGGGCGCACGCGATGAAGATCCTGACCATACCGGATTCGCCCATCTGTTTGAACACCTGATGTTCGGAGGCTCTGTCCATGTGCCCGACTATGACACTCCGGTACAAAATGCCGGAGGCGAGAATAACGCATGGACAAATAATGACATAACCAATTATTACATCACCCTCCCCCGTCAGAATGTGGAAACCGGATTCTGGCTGGAGAGTGACCGTATGTTGTCTCTCGACTTTAACCCGCGCAGTCTGGAAGTGCAACGGCAAGTAGTAATCGAAGAGTTCAAACAGCGAAACCTGAACCAGCCATACGGAGACGCCTCGCATCTGCTACGTGCCCTGGCTTATAAGGTGCATCCGTACCAGTGGCCTACCATCGGTAAAGAAATCAGCCACATAGCCAATGCCACCCTTGAAGAGGTGAAAGCCTTTTTCTTTAAATATTATGCACCGGACAACGCCATTCTGGCTGTAACGGGACATATTACTTTTGAAGAGACAGTGACATTGGCTGAAAAGTGGTTCGGCCCTATCCCGCGCCGCAACGTAGCCCCCCGCTCACTGCCGGCAGAACCCCGGCAAACGGAGGAACGCCGACTGACAGTAGAGCGGAACGTGCCTGTAGACGCGCTCTTTATGGCATTCCATATCTGTGAACGACGCCATCCCGACTACTATGCTTTTGATATGCTAAGCGACTTGCTGAGCAGCGGACGTTCCTGCCGTCTGGTGCAGCATCTGGTACAAGAGAAACAGGTATTCAACAGTATCGACGCCTATATATCGGGCAGCATTGACGAGGGATTGTTCCATATCACCGGCAAACCCGCCCCAGGCGTCACGCTGGAAGCTGCCGAAGCTGCCGTATGGCAGGAACTGAAGGCATTGACGGAAGAAAGTGTGGATGAAGACGAGCTGGAAAAAGTAAAGAACCGCTATGAAAGTGAACAGATATTCAATAACCTGAATTACCTGAATGTGGCTACCAATCTGGCTTATTTTGAACTGACCGGCAAAGCGGAAGATATTAACAATGAAGTAAACAAATATCGCTCGGTCACTGCCGGCCAGATAAAAGAAGCTGCACAAAAAACATTTGTGCGAGAAAATTGTTCCACACTCTACTATAAAAGTAATTTGCCGACCTGATAATGTGCTAATTTGCCAACTGGCTGCGCCATGCGGAACACAGCGCAGCCAGTTGGCAAATTAGCATATTGGCACATTAGCAATTTATTAACCATGCAACATTACAAAGCACTTTTCACTTTAGGTATCCCTATCGTTATCGGCCAGATAGGTGTCATCATTTTGGGTTTTGCCGATACATTGATGATAGGCCATCACAGCACGAATGAATTAGCCGCCGCCAGTTTTGTCAACAATATGTTTACTTTGGCCATTATTTTCGCTACCGGATTCTCATACGGGCTGACTCCTATCGTAGGGAGTCTGTTCGGACGAGGAGAAACCCATGTAGTGGGACGAATGCTGAAGAACAGCCTGTTTGCCAACACACTGCTGGCCGTATTGCTCACACTCATCATGTGGATACTTTATCTGAATATCCACCGACTGGCAACCCGAAGAACTGCTGCCTTTAATGCGTCCCTACTTCATCGTTTTACTGATATCCTTGTTGTTTGTACTGCTTTTCAACGGTTTCAAGCAATTTGCCGACGGCATAACCGATACCCGCGTTTCCATGTGGATCTTATTGACAGGAAATGTAATGAACATTATCGGCAACTATATTCTGATTTACGGTAAACTGGGAATGCCCGAAATGGGATTGCTGGGAGCGGGAATTTCCACATTGGCCTCCCGTATCATGATGGTGATCGTGTTCGCCGTCATTTTTTTCTGTACCCGACGTTATCATATTTATAAAGAAGGCTTTCTACACAATACGCTCAACCGGGCAGACTTCCTGCACCTGAACAAACTGGGATGGCCCATTGCCATGCAGATGGGGATGGAAACCGCTTCGTTCAGCCTCAGCGCCATTATGGTGGGATGGATCGGGACTACTGCTCTGGCGGCCCACCAAGTGATGCTCGCCATTTCCCAAATCTGCTTTATGATGTATTATGGCATGGGAGCAGCCGTTGCCGTGCGGGTTAGCAACTTCCGCGGACAGAATGACCGGATGAACGTCAGGCGCTCTGCATACGCCGGATTCCATATCATGCTGCTCATCGCACTGATAGGCGCCCTGCCCATCTTCCTGCTGCGTAACGAACTGGAGGATGGTTCAGCGACAGTCCGGCGGTCAGCGTAATGGTAGCACAACTTATCATTCCGTTCATCATCTACCAGTTTGGTGATGGTTTACAGATAAATTTCGCCAATGCCCTTCGTGGAATCGCAGATGTGAAACCCATGATGTATATCGCATTCATCGCCTATTTCCTTATCTCCCTGCCGGCCGGCTATTTTTTCGGTTTCATCATGGATTGGGGAATCATAGGAATATGGATGGCATTTCCTTTCGGACTGACTACAGCCGGAATACTCTATTACCTGCGCTTTAACCGTGATACGAAATAAAAATAAAACCACCATGAGCCTGCCCAACCGTTCCACCAAGCTGAAAGTTGCATTCGGCTATATTCTGCTGACTGCACTGCTCTTTATATCTATCGGATATATCTATCAAGAAATGAAGTCACTGTCCGGAACCGGTGATGATGAAGCCATCCTGAGCCAACGGCGCCATGTCACCAACCAAATTATCGGCCAGCTCTATCAGGCGGAAGTCATCGGACAATCACTCAGTACGGGACAAATAGAACAATACTACCGATACCAACGAGCCATGAAACAAGCCACCACGGCACTTGACTCCCTACGCACGTTGCTGACAGACAGCATACAACTGGCGCGACTGGATACCGTAGGAATGCTTTTCATGGATAAAGAACGGAATATGCGCAACCTGCTGAAAGCAATTCAGGACGGTGGGACAGATATACTTTACAAACAGCATATAGACGAACTGATCGCCCAGCAAGATTCCTTGCTCAGCCTTCCCCATGTACGAAAAAAAGTAATCACACACACCAATTCTTATATTATTCGTAAAAAGCCCAAAAGCTTCTTCAAACGTTTGGGAGAAGTGTTCTCGCCCGGAAAAGCAGATTCCACACAGGTCAACAATGTGATTCAGGAAGAATATACCGATACGCTGACCGAGGCATACAGTCCGGCAGATACTGTGGTCACCATGTTGAAAAACATACAGAGCCGAGTAACCGATACCCAACAAGAACGTATGGAAATGGTCAATCGCCGCACCCAGTCCCTGCGCCTCAGCGGCTTGAAACTAAGTCAGAAAGTCAATCAGCTATTAAGTACTATAGAGGAGGAAGAGCAAGCTTTGGCCCAAAACAAACATATACAAGAGGAATATATTCGCCAAAGCTCTATCCGCACAGTGGCGGGAATCGCCATTGTCGCTGTGGTTCTGGCTATTTTCTTTCTGGTCCTGATATGGAGAGACATCACTCGCAGCAACCACTACCGCCGAGAACTGGAAAAAGCCAAACGTCGCGCCGAAGACTTATTGGCGGCGCGTGAAAAACTAATGCTGACCATCACCCACGATATCAAAGCTCCCGTGGGTTCCATCTTGGGCTATACCGACCTGCTGGAGCGGATCACTACCGAAGAACGCCAGCGTTTCTATCTGAACAATATGCAGAGTTCAGCCAATCACCTGCTCAGCCTGGTCAAATCCCTGCTGGATTACCACCGGCTGGATGCACATAAAATGGACGTCAACCAGGTATCGTTCAACCCCCACCAACTGTTCGACACCATTTATATTAGCTTCAAACCGATGGCAGACTCCAAACAGCTGGAACTGAACTATCATTGCAACGAATCATTGAACCGCGTATACATAGGAGACCCGTTCCGTATCCGCCAAATAGCGGAGAATCTGCTATCCAATGCACTGAAATTCACTAAAGAAGGAGGCATCACCCTGCGGGCAGCATTGGAAAACGGCCAATTGCGATTTCAGTATCAGTGACACAGGATGCGGTATCAGCCAAGAAGAGCAACAACGTATCTTTCAGGAATTCACCCGGCTCCATAATGCACAAGGACAAGAAGGATTCGGCTTGGGACTGGCCATCACCCGTAAACTGGTGCTTCTGCTCGAAGGGGATATCAAGATAGAAAGCGAACAAGACAAAGGCAGCTGCTTCCATGTATATCTGCCTTTGCCTGAGGGTCCTTCCCATCCGGATGAAAATCTTTCCGGACCGGGAGCAGAACATACTCCTGCTTCCCCTGACGCAACCGGGATCCGGCAAACAGACACTCCACGCGAAGACAGTGAGCCGATTCACCTGATTTTAATTGACGACGACCGCATACAGTTACAGCTTACCACCGCCATGCTGGAACGCCCCGGAGTGACTGTGACCTGCTGCCATCATCCCGAAGAGCTCCTCAACCAATTGAAAGAAAAGCGCTTCGACGTCTTACTCACCGACATACAAATGCCTGCCATGAACGGATTCGACTTATTGAAAGCCATCCGCACGCTGGACACATCATGGGTGCAAACCCTGCCGGTGATCGCCCTGACCGCCCGTAGCGATATGGACGAAAATTATTTCTGTTCACATGGCTTTGCCGGTTGCCTGCACAAACCTTTCACCATAAACGAATTGTTTACAGCCATCTTCCAGGTCACAGGAAAGGATGTACCCGCCACAGGAAATCCGACTCCCCATATAGCACCGGCCAAAGAAAATCATCCCCAACAAGAGACGTTGGATTTCTCCGCCCTGACCGCCTTCTCGGAAGATGATCCGGAAGCAGCCTCAGAAATACTCCGTACCTTCATCAGCGAAACAAAAAAGAACCGAGAGTGTATGGAAGAAGCATTGGCGAAAAAGAATATGGAAGACATCACGGCAATAGCTCATAAACTGTTGCCACTGTTCACCATGCTGGGAGCTACCCGTTGCATTCCTGCACTGACATGGATGGAACAAAGACGAGGGACAACCGAAATCGGTGAAGAAGCGATAGAGAAAACAAACTTTATAATAGAAGAAATAGAAAAAGTAATTGACGAAGCAAAAAAGCAGATCGAAATACCGAATGAAGCATGAAGAATTAAGCCCTGTTAAGTTAAAAGGTATTAGAAATAGAGTCCGTGTTTCGGTACACCGTGAAAAAAGCTTATTTTTGCACGAATAAAAACCACATAAAGATGCCACATTCCATTCTGATAGTAGAAGATGACTTGACTTTTGCCACCATGTTGAAAACTTGGCTGGGTAAAAAAGGATTTTCGGTTGATACAGCAAGCAGTAATGCGCGCGCACGCAAACAACTGGATGCACAACCATACGATCTTGTTTTGTCTGATCTGCGCCTGCCTGATCAAGATGGTATCTTCTTGCTTTCATGGATGAAAGAACAGAAATATAACATCCCACTCATCATCATGACAGGCTATGCTGACATCCAAAGCGCTGTACAGGCTATAAAACATGGAGCCAGTGATTACATTTCAAAGCCGATACAACCGGATGAGTTGCTGAAGAAAATTAATGAAGCATTGCAAAACAAAGCTTTACCCACACCGGTAGGAATAGAAAAGAACACAGTCGCGCCCAAAGCATCTAAGAACAAAGCCGTTCCCCACAGTGCAACCGTTCCTCCCTCTAATTTCCTGGAGGGGGAAAGCGAGGCAGCGCGCCAACTCTACAATTATGTAGGTCTGGTAGCCCCCACCCCCATGTCCGTGCTGATAAACGGTGCTAGCGGAACAGGTAAAGAGTATGTGGCGCACCGTATTCATCAGCTAAGCAAACGGGCCGACAAGCCATTCATTGCCATAGACTGCGGTTCTATCCCCAAAGAGCTGGCAGCTTCCGAATTTTTCGGTCATGTCAAAGGCTCCTTCACAGGGGCGTTAAACGACAAAACAGGAGCATTCGTAGAAGCCAACGGAGGTACTTTGTTTCTGGATGAAATAGGCAACTTAAGTTATGAAGTACAGATACAGTTGCTCCGTGCCTTGCAGGAAAGACGTATCCGTCCGGTCGGCTCCAATAAAGAAATAGAGGTAGACGTGCGACTGGTCAGCGCTACCAATGAGAACCTGCAACAGGCCATTGAAAAAGGAAACTTCCGCGAAGATCTTTACCACCGCATCAATGAATTCACCCTTCGTATGCCGGCATTAAAAGAGCGGCAAGAAGATATCCTGCTATTCGCCAATTTCTTTTTGGATCAGGCAAACAGAGAACTGGACCGCCAGCTGATAGGGTTTGATACCGCTGCCAGCCAAGCTTTACAAACGTATTCATGGCCCGGAAACCTCCGGCAATTGAAAAATATAGTAAAACGTGCCACCCTATTGGCACAGAGCAACTTCATCACCCTTGCCGAATTAGGTTATGAGCTGCAGGAACCTATAAGGTCCGCCGGTCCGCAGACATTCAGCCTGCATGATGAAGCGGCAGAAAAGAAACGTATCCTTGAGGCATTGAAGCAAACAGGAAATAATAAAAGTAAAGCCGCCATCTTATTAGGCATAGACCGGAAAACTTTATATAACAAATTGAAGCTGTACGATATTCAATAACTTTACCAACAAGAATCTACTGTACCGTAAGGCTGTTACCCCTGCTGTTCCAGTAGGGCACAACCTTACAGTATATACCCCATTCCCCCATCGGCCATGTGGAATAATTCCACAAGATATTCCCCATATTCCACACTTTTTCCCATCTTCCTTTCATCCCAATCGAAGGCAATTTGCTAAATATCAGCACTTTAAAAAACAATTCCCGTTTTCTGGCACAGAATATTTGTT
>ENA-OPZC01000077-OPZC01000077.1-human-gut-metagenome-genome-assembly--contig:-NODE-77-length-18779-cov-1.916685_pt1 | contig 18779 bp, 18 predicted proteins | sample MGYA00242477_ERZ504491 | MGnify/ENA primary metagenome ERZ504491 (study PRJEB26092, sample SAMD00036249) | human gut metagenome | host: Homo sapiens | study: EMG produced TPA metagenomics assembly of... | reverse complement strand
TAATACTATAATTAAATGATATTCAAGCCTCATTCCAATATATAATGTTATTAGTTCAATGAGTTGGTTTTGAATTTTTGTGTTTGTTTCGGGGAAAGGTGGGATGAACGGGGTGTTCCGATAGGGCTTGATTGCTTTGTGTTTGCCCTGCAAGGGCTTGGCAGGCGGGGGGGCTGGAATGTCGGGCTTAGGGCAGTCTTGAGGCTTTTATTCAATCCTTTGCCCTTTGCGGTCGATGTAATACCAATCATCGCTTTCCCAATAGTGGTATTCCCCATCCGAACCGGGAACTTCTTCCAGTTCTCCCGTGTCGGTTACTTTCGCCTTCCCGTTCTCGAAAGGAAAGCCAAAAGCGAAGCGTGGTTCTACGAGGGTATTGCCATGCTCGTCCGCATATCCGATACGCCCTTTTTCATCGACGATGCGGTAAACGCCTTCCTGCACGGGGTCGTTGCCGTTGTCATACCGGTACGGGACATAGAGGCTTGCGGGATGGCTGTTGCCGGAGGATATGGCCGTGCAGCGGTCATGATAAAGGGTGAACAGCCGTATTTCAAGCAGGATGGCGAGAACTGCAAGCACCATGCAGACAAGGAAACGAAGGCGATAGCGTTGCCGTACCGATACATGGAACGCCCCGTAATAGTCGTGCATCATGCGGTAACGCTCCTCGGTATAGATGCGCATATTCCTCCAGAGCAATACGGGGAACGGCAGTATCAGCGGGAAAAGGGTAAGGCGGTTGTCTGTTTCGTAAAGAAAGCGGACAGCCGGAGTGTCCAAGAACTGTAAAGCGATGGCGACAGGAAACAGGAGGCAGGCGAACTGAACCACACTGATGACCGCAAAACTACGATCCGGGAAGCCGTGCCGACAACTGCGCCACGTCCAATAAAAGAGGTGGTCGAAGAATCCGGGGAGCTTCAACCGGCTGGTTCTTTTATGTGGGGAGGCTTTCTTCATACGTTTGCGGCTATATAGGTGCAAATAAAACGTATTTCTTCCAAACGGAAAAGAATTTTGCGGTGAAACTTTTTGAGTGATTGGACTTTTCGCTATTTTTGTTTTGAGGTATAACGGTTCGTCCGTAAGGTATGAATTTGGCTTTTTCTGTTATTGCTATGGAATGGTTCGATAAGATAAGCGAGTTTATGGAGGGTCTGCCGGAGTGGTTGCAGGCGCATCCGAGGTACGGCTACCTGATCGTGGCGGGAATCCTGCTGCTGTGGCTTGTGGGGATTGTCTGCGGATGGCGGTGGACGTACTCCCGTCCGGGAAGTTGGGAAGGGAATTTCTGGCTGGGTACGCTGGGTGAAAGGAGTTACCGTTTCTGGCTGGGGCTGATCGTTGCCGCCGCAACGGGATGCGCCCTGTTGCTGTTCTTCGTAACGGGATAAGCAAGCGGAAAGCTGTATTACCGTCCTGCGAAGCTGAAAGCGATGCAGGCGAAGTACGAGACAATGGGCGAATACCGGAAATTGCTCGGTCAATGCCTGTTCTGGCTGTATGTTATCGGCAGTTTTGCATCGTTCTTCATTATAGCCGAACAAAAGAACCATTCCAAGGAGCAACCACTGATCGAAAGGTTGCAGGAGATACGGGACGGTAAATATCCCGTTGAAAAGACGCACTCACCAACCGGCGAATGACTTTCTTCCGGCTCCCCCTGCTTACTGTCATGCCGTTCTGCGGGTGGAACCGGTACAGCCTTTCTGTTTTTCACGATTGAATATCCGGACCTATGGAGCAAAATCCGAATCTGTAATTCAAGGAAATATCGTGACCGATACGGGGTGTCGGCAGGACATCTATTGCAAACAATTTGTAATTTCGTGTAAGATTTGTATTATTTAATATCGTATTGAAACAAAATGAAACAGAATCTTACACTAATTCTAATGAATGAAGCCGTCCGGGAGGGATGGCGGGAATGGATGGAAAAGGTACGCAGGGTATTGCCGCAAACGGATGCGGAGCGTCCGGTGACATGGATTGCGGCGGAACGGCTCGCACGGGAGAACGGACGGATGGTGCGGCTGGTGGAGCTGCTGCGGGAACACCGCCCCGTACTTTCGTACCGGGTGAAGGAGGAAGCCGGACTGCTGATACTGGTCGCCTATCACCGCCACGGAAGCTCGTCAGACTTCCTGCTGGAAACGGCGGAGGCGTATTTCCGGGAAAGGGACTGCGGAGGATTCCTGTTCCTCTGCCGGATGCAGGCAAGCATCAACGCCTACGACGAATACCCGCACCTGAACGTGCTCTGCAACCGTCTGGCGGGACTGCTGTTCCGCTTCCGCCATGAACGGGCGTCCGAGTACCGCAAGGGCATACCGCCGATGTTCGGCAAGGCGGACTTGCAGGAGGTGGAAAAGTACCTGCCGCACCTGCGGGGCTGCTCGTTCCGGGAAGAAATCGCACTGGCTCTGCCCAAGGTGAAGAACGTGGAGGAACTGGCACGGGAATGCGCCATGTCGGTCAATACGCTGGGACGGCGTTTCAAGGAGGAGCTGAACACCACTCCGCACCGCTGGCTGACGGAACAGCGGAAGGCGCACGTGACCTCCCTGCTGGCGGACACGGACATGCCCCTTCAAGAGATTGCCGACGTGTGCGGCTTCGCCACTCCGAGCTACCTGTGGGACTTCTGCAAGAAGCACCTGAAGGCTACTCCTGCCGAAATCCGTGAAATCGCCCGGTGCGCCCGTACAGTTTAGCCTCCCTTTTCCAGCCCTGCCGTGAAAAACGACCGTCCGGAGCCGATTGGCGGACAATCCGAATCCGGCGGTGAAGATTCAGAACGCCCGTTTCCCTGCCGTCCGCTAACTTTGCGCCCTTATAAACAACATGAAACAAGATTTATATGGAAGAATATTTTAACGGGCTGCTGAAGGAGGTGGATCAGCGCATGGCGACCACAGCCCCCGGCATGGACGGCAAGGAGGTGATAGGCGTCTGCCGTGAGATGGTCTCGTACCTGAAAGGCAAGAACCGGGAACTGAAGGAGTACGCCCTCGCCCATCCGTTCGCCGGGGACGCAAAGGAGATCCTCTACTTCAAGTATTACAAGCCCGCCCTGACGGGCAGGCTGCTGTACTATTACCGGGTGTACCAGATAGAGAGCGGCTGCCCCGCCTGCCTGCGTGTCGCCGAACCGTACTACCGCAAGGCGATGGAGCGTGCCGAGCGGATGATGGAACGCTACCTGCCCTTTTACCAGTATTACCACAGCGGGGCGACGTACCGGGACAGCTACTATTTCCTGCGGGCGAAGGGCGAGCTAAGCCCCGAGAGCGGCAGCTTCGTGCTGGACGAGGAGGCGGAGTTCTCCACGGGCTACGACATACTGGCGGCACGGCTGATCTCGGTGGAGATGCTGCTGGTACACCTGAGCCGCCGGATGGAGCGTGCGGCGCAGGGGACGGAAACGGAAGCCGTGCCGGAGAAGGAACACCGCTGGACGAACACGAAGGTTGCCGCCATACTGCTCGTCTATGGCATACACGTGACGGGAAGCGTGGACGAGGGCAACGCCGAGATCGGCGAGCTGGCTGCGCTGTTCGAGAAGCATTTCCACGTGGATCTGGGCAACGTGTACCACGCTTTCGGCAGGCTGCGGGGGCAACAGAACCCGACGGCGTTCTTGGACGAGATGAAGGAGAGGCTGCTGAAAAAGATGCGGGACATGGATAGCCGGTAGCAAGTTGGCAACGGGGCGGCAGGACACGGGAAGGGAGCGTCCGAAGGGCTGGAAAGAGCCTTCCGGACGCTCTTTTTTACCCCGTCTCGGTCCTTTTTACCGCCCGGAACGGCGGCAAGGGCGAAAATGCGCCCCGAAAAAAAATCTTTGCCAAGGTGCTGATATAGTGGCAGGAAAAACCGGCGAATCGGGCGACATTTGCGGCAGAAACCTAAAAATGAGTACGACAATGGAAATAATGACCATCGAGAGCAACGCCTACCGCCTGCTCGTGGAGAAGATCGAGAAGATAACCGCCTACGTGGAGGAATCTCGGAACCGGGAGGAAACGGAGCGCAAACGGAAAGAGGAAGCGGAAAGCCCTGCGACCAAGGGACGGAAAGCCGACCCGAAGTGGATGACGCACAAGGAGGTGTGCGAGGCGCTGGACATCAGCCACCGCACCCTGCAACGCTACCGGCAGAAGCATATCATTCCCTATTCGATGATCGGGCGGCAGATACGCTATCCCCGGCAGGCTGTCGAGAGCCTGCGTGAGCGGTGGATGGTGGAGACGCCCGCCGCCAAGATCGACCGGATGATAGCGGAACATCCCCTGCATAACCGAAAAAACGGCAGCTATGGTAAGAAAGGAAGAAGTGCTGGCAAGAACCAGTAACGGGCTGGACGTGTTCCGCCACTACCTGCCCGTGAAGTGGCGGGTGGGCAGGAACTTCCTGAACCCGCTGTACGCCGACAGCAAGGCTTCGTGCAACGTGTATTACGACCGCCGGAGCGGTACGTACCGGATGAAGGACTTCGGCAACGGGGACTATTCGGGCGACTGTTTCTTCCTCGTGGCGAAGCTGAAAGGCTGGACTGCCGGAACGCCGCCGACTTCGTGGAGGTGCTGCACACCATCGACCGGGAGCTGTGCCTCGGACTGGACGGGGACAGCCCGACCGACGGGGACGGTGGGAACCGGGGGCTGCCGGAGATTGCGGCCCGTGCCGGGCGGCAAGGGCGGCGGTGCCGGGGAAGCCGGAACGGACACGGAAGAGGCGGCAATGTCCGCCGACCGTCCCGAACCGAAGCCCTACCGGGCGGCGGAGAAGCCCTTCACCGAGGGGGGAGCTTGCCTACTGGGGCGCATCGGGCATCACCGTGGAGGTGCTGCGCCGCTACGGGACGGTATCGCTCGCCGAGTACCGGGGCAAGACGAGGGAGGGCAAGGCGTTCGGCTTCAGCTCCACCCCGGCGGAACCGATGTTCGGGTACAGGGGGAAATGGGGCGTGAAGGTCTATCGCCCGATGTCGGAGGTGCGCTTCGTCTATGGCGGGCACACGGGCGACAACTACTGCTTCGGGCTGGAGCAACTGCCCTCGAAGGGCGACCTGCTCTTCCTCACGGGCGGCGAGAAGGACGTGCTGACGCTGGCGGCGCACGGCTTCCACGCCATCTGCTTCAACTCGGAGACCTCGGTCATCCCGGCGAAGACCGTGCGCAAGCTGGTCTATCGCTTCAAGCACATCGTGCTGCTGTACGACACGGACAAGACGGGGCTGGAATGCTCGGAGAAGCACCGTGCGCAACTGGCGGAGTACGGGGTGAAACGGCTGGTGCTGCCGCTGCCGGGGACGAAGGCGGAGAAGGACGTGACGGACTACTTCAAAGCCGGGCACACGAGGGAGGAGCTGATGGGGCTGTTCCTGAAACTGCTCGACACGCTGTACGGGGACACGCTGGCGATGCTGAAATCGTGCGAGATCGACTATGACCACCCGCCCGAACAGGCGGTCGCCATCGTTACCGCCGGGGACGTGCCGTTAGGCTCGGAAGAGAACATCCTCTGCATCACGGGCGGCGAAGGGACGGGCAAGAGCAACTACACCGCCGCACTGGTCGCCGGGGCGATCATGGAACGGGAGACGGACGCCGATCTCTTGGGGGTGCGGGTGGAGCCGAACCGCAAGGGGCGTGCGGTGCTGCTCTACGACACGGAACAGAGCGAGCAACAGCTCCACAAGAACACGGGGCGGCTGCTGCGCCGTGCCGGGCGTGAGCGGATGCCGGAGTACCTGCACGTGTACTGCCTGACGGGGATGTCGAGAAGCGAGCGGCTGACCGCCATCGTGCAGAGCATGGACCGGTACCACTACCTGCACGGGGGCATCCATCTGGTCGTCATCGACGGGGTGGCGGACCTGATCCGCTGCGCCAACGACGAGGCGGAGAGCGTGGCGCTGATTGACGAGATCTACCGGCTGGCGGGAATCTACCGCACGTGCATCGCCGCGTGGTGCATTTCGTGCCGAACGGACTGAAGCTGCGGGGACACCTCGGCAGCGAGCTGCAACGCAAGTCCGCCGCCATCCTCTCCATCGAGAAGGACGAGAACCCGGAGGTGTCGGTGGTGAAGGCGTTGAAGGTCAGGGACGGCAGCCCGCTGGATATTCCGCTGATGCAGTTCAGATGGGACAAGCAAGCCGGGATGCCCGTCTATGTGGGCGAGAAGCCGAGGGCGGAGAAAGAGAAGCGCAAGGAAAAGGAGCTGGCGGAGATGGCACGGGAGGCGTTCGCCCGGCAGGAGAAGTACGGCTACATCGAACTGTGCGAGCTGATACAGGAGATGCTGGAAGTGAAGGAACGGACGGCGAAAGGCTACATCCGCTATATGCGGGAAAAGGAAATCATCGAAAAGGAGGGCGACTGCTATGTACACGGACAGGGAAGAGTTTGAGGGCTGGATGGAGCGCATCATGGAACGCTTCGACCGGACGGAGAAATTGCTGGAAAGGGTGCTGAAGAAGAACAACACGCTCGACGGCGAGGAGGTGCTGGACAACCAAGACCTGTGCCTGCTGCTGAAGGTGGGCATCCGCACGCTGCAACGCTACCGTGCCATCGGGGTGCTGCCGTACTTCACCATCAGCGGCAAGGTGTTCTACCGCACGAAGGACGTGCACGAGTTCATCCGCACCCGTTTCGCCGACGTGGAGGAACGGGCTGCGAAACGCAAGGAGAAGGAAGCCCGGAAAGAGGAAAGGCGCAGGAAAAGGGGGCTGTTCCCGTGAGAATGACATTTTTCTGACGGTGCTTTTAGTGGATGAAGCCCTGCCGGATCGTGAGATTAGGCGGGGCTATTGTTTTGTTATTCGGGAAGTTTCATTATCTTTGTTCGCACGAAGACAGAAGGCGGTGCTCTCGGGCACGGTCGCTGTCGTGACATAGAAGATTCATGCCCGGCTTGGAAGCAGGCGGGGATTGATATACATATTGTACGTTCGCTGAACGTCTTGAAGTAAAAAACTGGTAATTTTTGATAAGCAAGACGAATGGCGCAATGTTCATGCTGTATGCTTATACGGCGTGGGCTTGCCTATTCTGCTTATCGGGTAATACCAGTACCTTTACTTCGGAATAGCGTGAGTTCACGCTGTTCTTTTGGGTGCGAGGCGGACATAATCCTTAAAAACACATTGATATGAAACAGATTACCTTGCACGTGTACCAATCCATTGACGGTTGTCCGGTCAGATCGGACAAGTATTTCGATGCGGCGGTGGACGCCTCCGGCTGCGTGCTGATCGACGAGGAAACCTACCTGCGCATTTACCTGAACCATCTGGGCTGGCCGCTCACGGCAAAAGAAACTTTGGTCGTGACGGACGGCTGTATTGACCTGACGGAGAAGGAACGGGTGCGGTTTGTTACAGGGGATGCGGCAGCGGAACTGCGGGGAATAAAAGCGGACGGCGAAGGGACGGTAACGGCTTACGGAGCGGAAACCGGGGCTTTGCTCTTGGATAACGGGCTGGCGGACGAAATCGTGGTGATAACCGTGCCGGTGCTGGTCGGCGGCGGCGAGAAGGCACTGGAGTGCGGGCTGAATGACGGCAGGACGTGGGTCGTGCGGTCGAGCAAGGTATTGGAGGACGGGAAAATCCGGACGGTGTACGGAAGGGTATGCCCATGAAATACAAAAAGCCACTGAAAAGTGCTTGGGGCATTCAGGAAAGGATGACGGGTTATAAAAAAACGACCCGCCGATTTGAGCATTATCAAGAGGCTTGGCAGGTTCTACTGGCGCAAAGATAACGAAAATATCCTGAATGGCAAAGAAATATTAAATTTAGGCAACGGTGTTGCCTATTTCCAAATATCCTCGCTTTCCCAATCGGACGGAAATCCCATCGCTGCCGTATCTATATTAGGATAGCAGCCAACAAGGTTTTCAGCTTGTCCTTGAAACTGTTATTAGGCGATACGGTATAAAGGAAATAACGTATCATGCAGATACGGTAATACATCCTGCGCTTGTCTGTCCGGGAAGAGTCAATCCAACCGTATTTTGTCCTGCGTGGTTCCGTGGTGATGGTCGCCAGTTCCCTGTTCCATGTACGACAATGGTGGCAACACATATTGCGCAAGCCAGCCAGAATGACAATCCATGAACTGAACACCGGGACTTGCAAACCGAAATGTGGGCGACACGTTTTTTTATCACATTATCTTTCAGGTTCGTGTAAATCCTGCAAAGCAATCCTAACGGCAGAATTTCAGCAATCATCCATGCAGGCGGATAATCGTCCGTATAAGCGGAACGGAAATGGAGTATAAAGTCTTCCTTTGATTTTTTCAATTCCGCATCTATCGTGTCCTGTGTGTATCGGAAACTCTGCATATTGAAAAAATATGCAGGGTTGGTAATCCAAAACAAATCGTTAAAATATTCGCTGACCGCATTGGTTATGCAACTGCGGATAGCCACTTCTATCTTCTCTATCTCGTTAAAGAGCAACAACCTTAGTTTGCGGTCGAAACGATACATGTTCAACGCCTGCACGAAAGTTGCCCCCGGCTTGTACAGATGTTGTTCCTTGGGGAACTTCAACAACGGATAGAAGTAAGCACTTAGACGGAAATAACCGATATTGTAAATATACCCGGCGGCTTTTTCCTCGTCCGCTATTAACAAACCTCTATTCTTTAAAAGGACAATATGCTGTTGTGGGGAGTAGAATGTTTTGGTAAACAGTTGTTTCATAGGTGTATATAAAAAAACGACCCGCCTATTTGAGCATTGTTAAGAGGCTTGGCAGGTTCTATTGGTTGCAAATATAGAACTTATCTCTTAAACTACAAAATATATCCGGAAATAATTTTGTGATAAGTGCGACATTGCCGCACTTATTTACCTGTATTGCCGGGATTACGGGTACAAGACCTTGAAATCCCGTGGCTGCCGCCGTCTGTCAAGCCGTCCTGCCGGAGCCGCCGGAGGGTCTCGGCTGCCGATCCGCTGCCGAAGTTGCGGACACAGTACAGGCGGGAGAAGCGGAAGCGGCGGAGGTGGACGAGCAGGTGCTCCACGGTGAAGACGCCCAGCTCCCGGCACGCCCGGACGATGCGCTGCGACAAGCCGAAGGCGTCGAGCGGGGTGTCGAGCAGGCGGCGGAGCCTGCCCGGTCTGCCGGGCTTGCCCCGCTGTTGCGCCACGTCCTCGTAGATGGTGGCGACCCGGTTGCGGCTGAACAGGGAGGCAATGGATGCGCTGTCGATCATCAGGATGCCGTCGAAACGGGCATAGGCGATGTGGTTGCCGTTCATCCAGAGGGTGATGCGCAGCTCGTCCGTGCCGCAGAGCCGGGCGGCTTCCGCCACGGTGATCCAACCGATGCCGTTCATCGCCTGCGCTCCTTTCCTTTGGGCTTGTCCGTGCGGGGCGGGAACCCGTACACGGTGCGGAAGTCCTTGTCGAAGGTGAGGTACGCATCGAAGGGCTTACCCTCCCTGCTCCTGAATCCTTTGATAAGGGATGTTTTGCCTTTGGTTACAAGGTCGGTAATCTGGCTGTCGGTGAGCTGCTTCTCCCCCTTGCCACGGAAGACGGTAAGCCCACAATCGACGTTGCTGCACTTGGCGACCTTCGGGTAAAGGAGGATGCGACCGGAACGGCACTTGGGGCACGGGATATGTCCGCCGTCCGCTACGGACACCTGCACTTGCAGGAGTTCTTCGGTAATCTGGGCGGCATAGACCTCGATGCCCTTGCGGAAGGTGTCGGGATTCATCTCCCCGCTCTCGATCTTGGCAAGGGCGGTCTCCCACTGCCCGGTCATCTCGACATCGGCGATGCGCTTGTCCTTCACTATCTGATACACGGCAAGCCCCTTGTCGGTCGGCACGAGGCTCCTCTTCTCCCGGCGCACGTAATCACGGGCAAAGAGGGTCTCGATGATGGAGGCACGGGTGGCGGGCGTGCCGATACCGTTCCCTTTCAGGCTGTCCCGTAGCTCGTCGTCCTGCAACTCCCTGCCGCAATGCTCCATCGCCGAAAGGAGGCTGCTCTCGGTGTGCAGGGGACGGGGCTTGGTCTGTTTCTCCACGCACTCCGCCGATTGCAGGGGGAAAGACTCGCCGGGCTGCAAGGGCGGCAAAGCGGCTGTTCCCTCGTCGTCCTCGTCCCGCTCGTTCCGCACGGCACGCCATCCGGCAGACCTGACGACCGTTCCCTTGGCGGTGAACACGCTGTTCCCCGCCGTGAAAGAGACGGTGGTAACATCCTTGAGGCAACGGGCGGAGAAGGATTCGAGCAGGCGGGCGGCTACCATGTCGTACACCGTGCGCTCGTCGGCGGACAGCTCGCCGGGCAGACACTCGGTGATGATGAGCGCATGGTGGTCGGTAACTTTCCCCGCATCCACGCTGCGGCGGTTGAGCGAAGCCCCTTTCAGGGCGGCGGCATGGGCGGCGAAAGCTGGGTACCGCTCCAGCAGGGCGATGCGGTCGGGTATCTCGTCGAACACATCGTCCGAGAGGTAGCGGGAGCCGGTACGGGGATAGCTCAACACCTTCTTCTCGTAAAGCGACTGGGCGACGGAGAGGGTCTTGTCCGCCGAGAAGCCGTACCTGCCGTTCGCCTCTTTCTGCAAGGCGGTCAGGTCATAGAGCAAGGGAGGTTCTTGGCTCACCTCCCTGCGCTGTACGTCGACAACCTCCACCGTCCCCGTTGCGGTTACAGCGGCGAGGGCGGCGTTTGCCGCCGGAAGGGTTTCGTAACGCAATTCAGAGATGGCGGCGAAGGGCGTGCCGTCCTTTTCCGCCGTGACCTTCAGCCGGAAATAGGTCTGCGGGGTGAAATCCCTGTTCTCCAGATAACGGGAGCAAATCATCATCAAGGTGGGCGTCTGTACCCGTCCGAGGGAGTAGATGCCCTGCCCGGCGGCGATGCTGAGAGCTTGGGTGGCGTTCAGCCCAATCTCCCAGTCGGCGATGGCACGGGCTTCGGCGGCACGGTAGAGGTTGTCGTAGTCGCTTCCGGGCTTGAGGTTATCCAGCCCCTCCCGGATGGCACGGTCGGTCAGCGAGGAGATCCAGAGGCGCAGGCAGGGCTTGCGGCAGCCAAGGTAATTGTAGATGTACCGATGAATGGCTTCGCCCTCACGCCCGGCATCGGTCGCCACGACGATACGGTCGGAACGGTCGAAAACCTCCTTGATGACCTTCAACTGTTTGAGCACGCCGGGGTCGGGCTTGTACTCCTTGCCCTCCCGTATCTGGCGGGGGATGTACTTGAACTCCTGCGGCAGAATGGGCAGGTTCTCACGCCGGAAGCCCGTGTAGCCGTATGCTTCGGGCATGGCGAGCTGGACGAGATGGCCGAACGCCCAGGTAACGAGGTAGCCGTTACCTGAGAGGTAGCCATCGTGCCGCTCCCGGACATTCAACACGTTTGCTATATCCTTCGCTACGGAAGGCTTTTCAGCGATGACTGCTGTAATCATATTTCTTTAATTTTTAACGGTTTGACAAAAGTTATCCCGCCGCTCGGACGGGATAACCGGGTAATTCATTTACAGAATGGCGGGGAAATCATCGGCGGACACCCCGGCTGCGCTTGGGCTTGTCGGGCTGTTCCTGCTTCTGTGCCTGTTTCCGGTCCTCTTTCTGCTCCTGCCTGCGCTCCTGCTGCTGTTTCTGCTCCCCGGTGGGTCGCTGCTGTGCGGATTGCAGGGCTTCTTTCAGGTTGCGGGTCGCCTCGACGGTCTTGCCCTCGGAATTGACCGCCACCTGCACCTCGTTCTCCACGGCGGGCTTGACACGCCCCTCTTCGAGCGCCGCCTTGTAGTCCTTGGGGAACATGAAGGCGGGCTTCTCGCCGGGTTTCCATGTGATGTAACCTTGGTAGGCTTTTCCTTTCTTGTCCACCAAGCCGGAGACCTTGACCGTTCCCCCGGCTTCGAGTTCGAGGCGGGACTTCTCGGTAAGCTCCTGCTTGCGGAAGGTCTTCGGCACCTCCTGATTAGCGGTCTGTTTCAGGTTCGCCTTGTACGCATCCATCGCCAGCCTGCCCCGGTCGCCGAAGAGAAATTCGAGCTGCATCTTGGCTGCGCTGAACTGCACGGGAGCCGGGTAGAGCTTGGGCTGCTCCCCCTCCTTGGCTCTGGAAAGGAACTGGCAGACCACCGCCTCGCCCTGTTTGAGCCGGGCTATCTCGTCCGGGGTGAAGGTGTGCCCGTTCTTCTCCGCCGGGATATTGACCTTGGAGAGCGGGAAGGCGACCAGCTCGTTGGTCTTGAGGTTGCGGCTGACAAGGGCTTCGACCTGCTCGCCCGCCCGGTTGGTGACAGTCGCCGGATGCCCCATGTTGCCTGTCTGCCGGAGCACCTGCTTGTCGGAGTCGGTGATGTCGTAGCCGAAGAACTGCTTCTGCATCTTCTCCGGGTCGAGGATGCCGTGGCTGCACACGGTCAGCCTGCCGTCCGTGCCGGGCTTGAGCGAGAGCTGGCTGTCGTTGCTGTGCGAGATGCCGTCGAAGTGGAAATGCACCCGGACGGTCTTGTCGGTCTGGAAGCCCCGGAGCATCTGGTCGAGCATCCCGTTGCCCTCGATCTGCTCCCGCTGCACGCCGAGTGCGGCGAGGCTGTTCCAGTCGATGTCCTCCGGGCGGTACTTGTACTGCGGGTTCTGTTCGGTCTGCCCGGCGGACTGCTGCGGCGCACCCTCCGGCTGTTGCTGCTGCCCGGCTTGGGTCTGCTGCTGCGCCTGCACGGGCGGCTGCACCTCGTACTGCGCAACGAGCGGCTCGCCCGTCTTGACGGACTGGCTCTCCCGCTGCCGGAAATCGGCGGCTACCCGTTGCACCTCCTCTTCCGGCACACGGAAGAAGTGGAAGCGGGTCGGGTCTTTCAACTGGTTCCAGAGGTTGGAAAAGAAATTCGAAAACATATCGCCGTGGCGATCCACCCGCAGGAGGTCGTTGTTGTCCTCCAAGGGGTTCTTGGTCTGTAACTCGCCGTCCTTTACTCCGCTGACGGCTTGGAGCGTGCCTTTCTCGTCCATGACGAGCAGGATGTCCATCAACTGCTGGCTGCTGTCCGGTCGTTCGTCCATAATCTAATGTTTTTAAATGGTGAATACTATTGGTTCTCAAGTGAAACCGGGCGTAAATATAGAGGGAGAAACACGGGGAACGTGCAAGTCCGGGGCGGGCTGTCCGCACTTGTCGTCCGGTTCGCAGGTTTGTCGCAGCCCTTTCCTGTGAAAAATACCAAAAAATCATGCCCAGCACGCATTTTTCTCCTCCGGAAAACGGCGATAATTCGTTGTTTTCTCTATATTTGTAAAATATGGGTAATGAGGGACACGGTCTGTCATTGCCACCCATGCGATGCGTATGAAAGTCTATCAGAGCAAACCGAGAATAACGCTTTCACCTGCCATCCGTGACGGGCAGAAATACGTGGAAGTGGAGTTCGACGAGGACGATGCCATCCGGCTGTCGCTGTCGAAAGAGAAGGGCGTGCGGTTCGAGGGGGACAGAGCCTACCTGCCGGAAGAAGGGTTCGACCTGTCCGGCTTTTTCGACCGCCATGTGGAAACGGCGTATATTGACTACTCCGCCCTGAAAAACACCCAGCCCAAGAAAAACGGGAAAACCAGCCCCGCCATCCCGCCCGGCTATGCCGAGACGCTGCGGCAACTGCGGTACAGCGAGCATACCGTCCGTGCGTACACCGCCTATTTCAAGGAGTTCCAGCAATACTTTGCGGGAAGAAACCTCCGCTACATCCGACCGGAAGAAATCAACGCCTACTGGAAAAGCCACTCAACTTTGACCCTTTTGGCCACGCAAGATTTGCCCACCTTTTTGTACTATATGATTGACCCTTTAAAGTCCTGGTGTTGGGGGGCAATATTATTTTACCCTTTTAAAAATTCTCGTTTTTCTTAGATTTTAATTTTCGCATACTTTCACCATATAATTCTATAGTATGGGCCGTATGTATGATGCGGTCAAGGATTGCATCGGCTATTGTTGGATCACCTACCATGTCATACCAGTTGGAGGATGGATACTGCGATGTGATGATGACAGATTTCCGTTCATGCCTATCCTCAATAATTTCAAGCAGTATGGGACGCTCTTTGGCGTCAAGTGGTACAATAAACAAGTCGTCAAGAATGAGTAGCTGGCAACGCTCAATCTTCTTGAGTTCCGCTTCAAGTGTACCTTTTACTTTGGCGACTTTCAGCGCACCGAGCAGTTTCGGAGCATTGGCATAGAAGGTACGGAATCCCTTTTTGCATGCTTCGTGTCCAAGGGCACAGGCCAAATAGCTTTTTCCCGTTCCGGAAGAACCAGTAATAAAAAGGTTCTGTGCCTTATGCACAAAATCAAGGGTGGCGAGACGTTCCATCTGATTGCGGTCCAGTCCCCGGTTCGTGGCATAGTCAATCTGCTCAATATAAGCCTTGTAGCGGAATGCCGCATTTTTGGTGAGCCGTGCAATGGCAGCCTGGGAGCGATAGTCCCATTCGCGTGCAAGGAGCATGGAAAGGAACGTGTCCGCAGTCATGGATTGCGGAGTGGTGCCGGCAAGACTTTCCCTGAAAGCCTCTGCCATACCATGCAATTTCATACGGTTCATTAAATCCAGTGATATGGTATTCTGGTCTTGTTGTCCCGTAACGGGAACTGTTTTATTGTTTACTTCCATAAATAATAGTTTTATTGTTTGTCTTTTTTGTAATATTCACGTCCACGTATATTTTTGTGGGTCAATGGAATCTGGAAAGTCACGTTGGACTGTACTTTTCCGTCCTCATCAGGAAGGAAATCCACATCTTCTCCCAGTTCAAGCACCTCGCGCAAGGCTTGGTATCCGTATTGCAATTTCTGATCCGCACATGCGCAAGCCGCAACTAGACGGTCACGGCCGTATTTCTTCTCCAGTGTCATGATGCCACGGCATGACCTGAACGCTTTGGGTGGATATTGCATGACACGCTCCACTTCCCGAAGATAGTTCAATACGATGTTGTCTATTTCCGAGGCACGTTGAAAGAGTTCCTCCAAGTCCTTGTCATAGGGACCATAATGACCAGGCAGGTTGTGCTCCTTTTTCCAAGAATAAGTGTAAGGAATGTCACAGCGGTCGTGGGTGGCGACAAGGTTCATTCCACAATAGATTTCCACCGTGTCGGCATCATAGAGAATCGTCATGCGCCTGCCTACATACTCTTTTGGAACACTGTAATGGTGCTTGAACAAGGAAACGTAAGAGTTCTTTCCCACGGTCATCAGTTTCCTTTCTTTCATTACGTAGCGTTTCACGGGAAGCGGACGAAGATAATCCTTCTCTCCATGAAGGAATATTTCCTTGCGTGACATCTCCCGTCCGGCCATCACCTTTTCATTGAAATCAAGCAAGGAAATATGGATGGCGGTATTGAGTTCCTCCAAACTGGAAAATGTCATTCCCTCTATATCAAGATAAATGGAACGGTAGAGGAGCTTTACGGCATTTTCTACCAAAGCCTTGTCCTTGGGGTGACGCACACGAGCAGGATAGACCACACAGCCGTAATATTCGCAAAAGCGGCGAAATCATCATTGATGACAGGTTCGTTGCGGTCGCTTCGTGTGACGGCAGCCTTCAGATTGTCGGGGACGATAGCCGCAGGAACACCTTCAAAATATTGAATGGCATTCTCGCATGCCTTTATCAGGTCTTCCTTGCGTTGCGACCATACGGCTTCGCAGTAGGTATAATGGCTGAACGGAAGGATGGCAACAAATACCTCGGCTTTCTTCGTCTCGCCCGTCATTTCATCAACAACTTCAAGTCTGTCACCGGCAAAGTCAATATACATCTGCTCTGCGGCATAGTGCTCTACATGACCGACAACCTTAATGTGAAACCTGTATTCGCTGACAATCCGTTTGAAGGAAGACAACTGATAGCCGTCCGGATATTCGGTATGGTACTCCTTGAACAGTTTTCGGACACTCATACCTTTGCGTGACAGACGAGATACATATCCGGGAAGCAAGGCCTCCAATTCAATCCTTTTGGATGAAGGCTCCCGATGCCGGGTATCCGTGCAGCCGAACAGTTCATCCAACTGTCCATTGGGCAGGGAAAGAAGCTGTTCAATACTCTTGCCGCTTGAAAGGAATAAGCGGACATATTTGCGGACTGTATTACGGGAAATATGAAACGTAAATGCCGTTTCCTTGATTCCTATGCCAGCCGCATAACATCTTAAAATATTTTTGATTCGTTTATTCATTTGTATAGATTTTATTTTCTCCCCCGTTACACCAGGACAAGGGTACTCAAATCTACACAAAAAAACTATAATTATAGGTGAAGCAAGTGGGCAACACTATTTTAGCCAAAGGGGGCAATCATATTTTAGCAAAAAGGGATAATTCTGCGTGGCCAAAAGGGTCAAAGTTGAGTGGCTTTTCCAATATCCAAATAACCATTACCTGTATTAGCATTAGCTCCATCATTCAACCCCAAGAGTGTCATGGCTGAAGCAAAGTGTATACGTTTACCATCTTCTCGTCTGTCAAATCGTCTGGAAAGCAAAGTATGATATTTATCATTTGTGGAGATTATTCTTGTTCCCGCAGCATTGATCCCAGCGTTTTTGCCAAAAGATGAGAAAAATGCTCCCAAAGACCTGCATCATAATCATCCTTACGGGACGGAAACTTTGCTATACAAAGATTCTTGTTTTCATCAAGCACACTTGCTTTTGGACGTGCACCACCAAGAGAAGAGCCTGGCTGCACCAACTGTGCAATCCATCGCATTTCAGGAAGTTGGTCCTCTTCTTCGCTTTTTTCTATTTCAGAACTGGCTGCAATCAACTCACGAATGTCTGTTAATGGAGGAATATGCAAGCTTTCACTTGCATTAATATACTCCCCATCCATGGATTCTTTGAAGCGGAAACCTCCCATACGAGAAAAGTCCTCAATCCCGATAAGATAGTCAAATGAAGAAAGCCGACGCACCAGACGTTTTTCATCCTTTGCCAAAATCTGTTCCCGACGATTTATCAATGTACGCCCCCATCTGTCTGGAAGGGCATCAGAAAAACATCCGAAAATATCCTTGCCTGGAGTCGTGTATTGCTGACCGGGATAGTTGTTCAAGTCATCACTAAGAAACAGACCTCCATAGTCCTTGAGCCATTCATCCTTATAGCAAAATCCATAGCTGTCAGAGCCACGAAGGGATTCGTAACTCAGCTCTCCAATTAGTCTTGGTTCTTTCAACCAATCAAAATCAGCAAATACATATAGTCTTTTCATACCTTATTCTTTTTTTTGATGCCCTTTCCCTTTGTTTAAGACTTAAATCCTGTAATGCTTTTCCCATTGCATCTTCTTTTGCAAGCAGAAGAATATCATCATCTAGCTGAAGCGCATAAAGCACCCTAAGATAAATGCCTATTGCCACCGTTGGTACACCTTTCTCTATGCGTGAAACCGTCAGAGGTGAACAGGTGGCACGTTCGGCTACTTGGGCAATACTAAGATTCCTGCGTAGTCTGGCCAGCCTGATCTGCTCACCTACTATCAGCATCTTCTGCTCCAATTTTCTTGGCAACTTGGTACCCATTGTACTTTTTGTCATAGCTCAACATATCATATAATATGCAAATATAGCAGTTTTACTTTATTTTATGATGTGTTACAGAGATAAATTTTTGAATTTATTCCTGTTGAAATCTGCTTTGGTCATATTATTGGGCGTTGGAGATATTAAATGCTATTATATTATTCATAAGGCTGATATTTTACAGATAACAAACAATATATTATTTATAGAAGAAAGCAATAATTTGAACAGAAAAAGAAATAATACTTCCTTTTCTGTACAGAATATCACTACTTAGGTAATCTTGAAAAATAGCGACCTCTGTCACATAGGTCTGTTGTTTGTAACAATCACCGAAACACTGACCACACACAGCAATTGAACTATTTCAAAGCTCTTATTGCCGGCGAAAAGGCCATCAGCTCGACCGAAGTGATGCATCGCTATCAAATCTCTTCAACAACCTCAATATTCCGTTTAAAGGCAGTCCTTATCAAGAATGATATATTGGATAATAAAGCCGGTGAAATCTCGTTCCAAGACCCGATTTATGCCTATTGGTTGAAGACTGAGTACTTCGCAAAATAATCATAATGTGGCTCTCGGTTTCAGGGCCATTTTTGTACCTTTTCTCATCAAAAAACGGCATTTTTCACAAGTTTTTGTACCGCACATTTTGATATTCAAGAAATTACACTTACTTTTACTTCCCAAAATGGAGGTACAAGCCGAGAATGGTGCTAAAAATCACTAACTTACACATTATCAGATACTTGCCAACTTGCTGGTTGTACCTTTTAGAGTGCTATACTATTGATAATCAACGATGTACACATACTGCATCGGAAAGCATACCGGAAGATTAAGCGTAAAGAGGTCATATCCCTTACTGCTTCTATGGCATCCCAAACAAAACGAGAACGGACAAAATCCGATTTGTCGGAACGTGAATACATTTCTATCTCGATGCAGCCGCTATCATGGGAGTAAGCCGATGGACCATCTACCGGAATGTGGTACAAGGCATCATTCCGGCAAAGCGGCTATCCCAACGCACGACATTGATACGCAAAAAGGATATAGAAACTTTGTTTGACGTTATCGAACCTTATGAGGTATTGGTTACTGGGGAGCGCAAGCTTATTGATGAGTGGTACACTATAGACGAAATAACGGAGAAATATGGTTTACTCCG
>ENA-OPZC01000076-OPZC01000076.1-human-gut-metagenome-genome-assembly--contig:-NODE-76-length-18828-cov-1.419817_pt1 | contig 18828 bp, 21 predicted proteins | sample MGYA00242477_ERZ504491 | MGnify/ENA primary metagenome ERZ504491 (study PRJEB26092, sample SAMD00036249) | human gut metagenome | host: Homo sapiens | study: EMG produced TPA metagenomics assembly of... | reverse complement strand
CCGGAAAGCTACGACAAGGCTGTACCTGAAGAATTGGTCTATAGCGGTAAACTGAAACTGACGGATGCCGTAGAAGGCTCTCCACTGGATGCCGGCAAGCTGGTTCTTTCTCCGACACGTACTTATGCACCGGTGGTTAAGAAATTGCTGGATGCCCTGCGTCCGGAAATCCACGGTATGGTTCACTGCTCAGGTGGTGCACAGACAAAAGTGCTGCACTTCGTAGGCGACAATTGCCGTGTCATCAAAGACAACCTCTTCCCTGTTACTCCTTTGTTCCGTACAATTAAAGAACAAAGCGGCACCGAATGGGACGAAATGTACAAGGTATTCAACATGGGACACCGCCTGGAAGTTTACCTGTCACCGGAACATGCGGAACAAGTAATTGAAATCAGCAAGTCGTTCAACATCGACGCACAGATTATCGGACGCATCGAAGAAAGCGACCACAAGGAACTGATTATCCGTTCTGAATTTGGAGAATTCAACTATTAATCGCTTATAAATTTAGGTGGAAAGCATATCAGACTATCTTTCCACCTATTTCTATGCTTATACAAAAGGGAAAACACCTTTCCCTATAGATTCAATCGCGGTATAAACCCTAATAATGCATAAATGGCAGAAAACAACACCTTATTAGAAAAACTGGACGGACTTGTAGCCCGTTTTGAAGAGGTATCTACCCTCATCACGGATCCTAATGTAATTTCTGACCAGAAACGATACGTCAAACTGACCAAAGAATACAAAGAGCTGGGCGACCTGATGGCTGCCCGCAAGGAGTATCTTCAATGTCTCAACGGCTTGGAAGAAGCCAAAATGATGATGAGCGAAAACGATCCGGAAATGAAAGAAATGGCCCGTGAAGAGGCTGCTGCTTGTGAAGCTCGCATTCCGGAACTGGAAGAAGAAATAAAATTATTGTTGGTACCGGCAGACCCGCAAGATGACCGAAATGCCATTCTGGAAATTCGTGGTGGTACAGGAGGTGATGAAGCTGCCATCTTTGCCGGCGATTTGTTCCGCATGTATCTAAATACTGCGAATCGAAAGGATGGAGACTGGAAGTTTCCAGCGCCAACGAAGGAGCTGCGGGTGGTTTTAAAGAAATCATCTGTTCGGTAACAGGTGAAAAAGTGTACGGTACACTGAAATATGAATCAGGTGTACACCGCGTACAGCGAGTTCCTGCTACCGAGACACAAGGTCGTGTACATACCTCGGCCGCATCGGTAGCCGTACTTCCCGAAGCGGAACCTTTCGACGTGGAAATCAACGAAGGTGAAATCAAATGGGATACATTCCGAAGTGGCGGTGCCGGAGGTCAGAACGTCAACAAGGTAGAATCTGGCGTACGCTTGCGTTACAACTGGAAAAATCCGAACACCGGTATCGTAGAAGAAATCCTCATAGAATGTACGGAAACTCGTGACCAGCCGAAAAACAAGGAACGTGCCCTCAGCCGTTTGCGTACCTTTATCTACGACAAGGAACACCAAAAGTACATTGACGACATCGCTTCCAAACGTAAGACAATGGTAAGTACCGGTGACCGCTCGGCTAAGATACGTACTTACAACTATCCACAAGGACGTATCACCGACCACCGCATCAACTACACCATCTATAACCTGGCGGCTTTCATGGACGGTGACATACAGGACTGCATCGACCACCTGATTGTGGCTGAAAATGCAGAGCGATTGAAAGAGAGTGAATTATAATTACGCGTGTACAATTTTATCCCTACCCGCGTACAAAAGGAGTATATAATTATCATTAAAATAAACGTGTCATGAACAAACAAGAATTATTTGAAAACATCAAAAAGAAAAAATCTTTTTTGTGTGTAGGACTTGATACTGATATAAAGAAAATTCCGGAACACCTTCTGAAAGAAGAAGACCCGATTTTCGCATTCAATAAAGCTATCATCGACGCAACAGCTCCCTACTGTATCGCTTATAAACCCAACCTGGCTTTTTATGAAAGCATGGGCGTGAAAGGTTGGATTGCATTCGAAAAGACAGTAGAATACATTAAGAAAAACTATCCAGACCAGTTCATCATCGCTGATGCAAAACGTGGAGACATCGGTAATACTTCTGCCATGTATGCCCGCACTTTCTTTGAAGAACTGAATATTGATTCTGTCACTGTAGCTCCTTACATGGGAGAAGACAGCGTAACTCCATTCCTTACTTACGAAGGTAAATGGGTTATCCTACTGGCACTGACTTCCAACAAAGGCTCACACGATTTTCAATTGACTACCGATACAGAAGGCGAACGTCTGTTCGAAAAAGTATTACGCAAATCACAGGAATGGGCTAACGACCAGAACATGATGTATGTGGTAGGTGCTACTCAGGGACGTATGTTCGAAGACATCCGCAAAATCGTTCCCAATCACTTCTTGCTGGTACCGGGTATCGGTGCTCAGGGCGGTTCACTGGAAGACGTCTGCAAATACGGTATGACTAAGGAATGTGGATTGATTGTCAATTCAAGCCGTGCCATTATCTATGCAGACAAAACAGAAAACTTTGCCAATGTAGCTGCAGAAGAAGCCAAAAAGGTACAGCAGCAAATGGAAAAAGAACTCGCTGCTATTCTCTAAGAAACAATTAGTTTCCACATACAAAGAAGTACAAAGATTCTCAACGGGGATTTTTGTACTTCTTTTTTATTGTACAAAAAAACAAGTTCCAAACGCACTTGTATACGATACCAATGAAAATTAATGGTCGTTTCAGGCAAATAATTGTTTTTTTTCACGGATATGTAAAAAAAAATACGTAATTTGCATAATTAAGTAGTAAGTATGCTTTTTCAGGCAACTAAATATTGAAGAACAACCAAGGAAAACCAAGGAATTAAAGATAACTAATATGGAGTTCTCAGCTAAGCAAATTGCGGAATACATCCAGGGAATTATAGTTGGTGATGAAAATGCCACAGTACACACCTTTGCCAAAATTGAAGAGGGTGTACCGGGAGCATTATCCTTTCTATCCAATCCTAAGTACACTCATTATATCTACGATACGAAATCTTCCATTGTACTGGTAAATAAAGATTTCGAACCTGAACATGAACTTCAGACCACACTTATCAAAGTGGATAATGCATACGAAAGTCTGGCCAAACTCATGGCGTTATATGAAATGAGTATCTCCAAGAAACAAGGTGTAAGTCCGTTAGCATCCATTGCAGAAAGTGCCAAAATTGGAAAAAATGTGTACATCGGCCCATTTACCTGCATCGAAGACGGGGCTGAAATTGGAGACAATGTATGTATACATCCGCAGGCTACCATCGGAAGCAATGTGAAAATAGGCATGAACACCATTATTTATCCTCATGTAACCATCTATCAGGATTGCAGAATTGGGAACAATTGTATTCTTCACGCCGGAGCCGTAATCGGTGCCGATGGATTTGGTTTTGCTCCGGGAGCAGATGGCTATGAAAAGATTCCACAAATAGGAATTGTGGAGCTGGAAGACAATGTAGAAATTGGTGCCAATACTTGTATTGACCGTGCTACAATGGGACATACACTTATCAAACAGGGAGTGAAGCTGGATAATTTGATTCAGGTTGCCCACAATGTGGAAATCGGGAAACACACTGTGATGGCATCACAAGTAGGAATTGCCGGTTCTGCCAAAATTGGTGAATGGTGTATGTTCGGAGGCCAGGTAGGAGTTGCCGGACACATCAAAGTGGGAGACCACGTCAATGTAGGAGCACAGTCTGGTATTCCAGGAAATACAAAATCAAACACTACATTAATGGGCTATCCAGCAATAGACCCGAAACAGTTCGCACGTTCTGCAGCTATCTATAAGAAACTACCGGATATGTATGTGGAACTCGGACGCCTGCAAAAGGAAATTGAAGAATTAAAAAAACAACTAAATAAATAAACCCATGTTGAAACAACAAACCTTAAAAGGCAGCTTTTCACTCAATGGAAAGGGACTCCATACGGGAGTTAAACTGACCGTTACGTTCAATCCTGCCCCAGAGCACTACGGTATAAGATACAGCGAATCGATTTGGACGATCAGCCCATATTAGATGCTGTAGCAGAAAATGTGGTAGACACAACCCGTGGAACAGTTTTAGCAAAAAACGGGGTAAAAGTTAGTACCGTAGAACATGCGTTGGCTGCATTATACGCAGCAGGTATAGATAACTGCTTGATTCAAGTCGACGGACCGGAATTTCCTATTTTGGACGGAAGTGCCAAAGCATACGTAGAATGTATCAAGCGCGTAGGCATCGAAGAACAAGCTGCTCCGAAAGATTATTACATCATCAAGTCAAAGATTGAGTTCCGTGATGAAGAAACAGGTTCTTCCATCATTGTACTTCCTGATGACAAGTTCAGCGTCAACACACTGATTTCATACGACTCCAAAATATTGACCAACCAATATGCTACGTTGGAAAATATGGAATGCTTCCCTACAGAAATTGCTTCTGCACGTACATTCGTATTTGTCCGTGAAATTGAGCCGCTGCTGAATGCCGGACTCATCAAGGGAGGCGACCTGGATAACGCTATCGTTATCTACGAAAAGCAGATGACACAGGAGAACTTCGATAAGTTAGCCGACGTGATGGGAGTACCTCACATGGATGCGAGCCATTTAGGATACATCAACCACATTCCATTGGTATGGCCAAACGAACCTGCACGCCATAAACTGCTGGACATTATTGGTGATTTGGCGTTAGTAGGCAAACCTATTAAAGGCCGCATCATTGCTACCCGTCCGGGACATACCATCAACAACAAATTTGCCCGCCAGCTCCGGAAGGAAATCCGCATGCACGAAATACAAGCTCCGGTTTACAACTGTAACGAAGAGCCTTTGATGGACGTAAACCGTATTCGTGAATTATTACCTCATCGTTATCCATTCCAGTTGGTAGATAAAGTAATTGCTATTGGAGCCAACTATATTGTGGGTGTTAAAAATGTGACATCCAACGAACCATTCTTCCAAGGCCATTTCCCGCAAGAACCTGTAATGCCTGGTGTATTACAAATTGAAGCAATGGCTCAAGTAGGAGGTTTGCTGGTTTTGAATTCAGTAGACGAACCGGAAAAATATTCCACCTATTTCTTGAAGATAGACAATGTAAAGTTCCGTCAGAAAGTGGTTCCAGGTGATACTTTAATTTTCAGGGTCGAATTGATGGCACCTATTCGCCGAGGAATATCTACCATGAAAGGATATGTTTTCGTAGGTGAAAAGATTGTCTGCGAAGCTGAATTTATGGCACAAATTGTAAAAAACAAGTAACATGATCAGTCCTTTAGCATATATAGACCCGGAAGCCAAAATCGGGGAGAACGTAGAAATAGGTCCTTTTGTCTCATTGACAAGAATGTAGTCATTGGTGACAATAATGTCATTATGCCGAATGCCAACATTCTGTATGGTTCCCGTATTGGAAATGGAAACCGTATATTCCCCGGAGCAGTAATTGGAGCTATCCCACAAGACCTGAAATTTCACGGAGAAGAAACCACTGCAGAAGTCGGAGACAACAATACCATCCGTGAGAATGTAACTATCAATCGTGGTACAGCAGCCAAAGGTAAAACTGTAGTAGGTAATAATAACCTGCTGATGGAAGGAGTACACGTAGCTCATGATACGATTGTGGGAAACGGATGTATTATTGGCAACCAAACCAAAATGGCTGGAGAAGTAATTATCGATGACAATGCTATCGTAAGTGGTGTTGTACTAATGCATCAATTCTGCCATGTAGGAAGCTACGTTATGATTCAGGGCGGTTGCCGTTTCAGCAAAGACATACCACCTTATATCATTGCCGGAAGAGATCCAATTGCTTATTGTGGCATCAATATTGTAGGTCTTCGTCGTCGAGGATTTACAAACGAGCAGATTGAAATAATCCACAATGCCTACCGCATTATTTACAATAGTGGGAAAAATGTTACGGAAGCCATTGCACAGATAAAAGCTGAAATGCCGATGACACCCGAAATTGAATACATCATTTCATTTGTGGAAAACTCACAGCGCGGTATCATCCGATAAAAAAGATTTTGTATATTTACCCCCATCAACAAAAGACAAAAAGAAAATGGTATACAAATTTAGAATCATATCTGACGAAGTCGATGATTTCTTAAGAGAAATCCAAATCGACTCTGAAGCTTCTTTCTACGACCTTCACGAAGCTATTCTGAAATCAACTGGATACAAAGATGACCAGATGACTTCTTTCTTCATCTGTGACGATGACTGGGAAAAAGAAACAGAAATAACGCTGGAAGACATGGGAAGCGGAAGCTCGGAAGAAGATACATACATCATGAGAGAAACTCCTCTAAGCGAATTGCTGGAAGATGAAAAACAAAAGATGATATATGTGTTTGACCCACTTGCTGAACGTGTATTCTTCATTGAACTTTCAGAAATCATCACCGGAAAAGATTTGGACAAGGCAGTATGCACTCGTAAAAATGGAGAAGCTCCTCAACAGACCATCGATTTTGATGAACAGATGAATACAAACGCTGCACTCGACCTTGACGAAAACTTCTATGGCGATCAAGACTACGACATGGAAGACTTTGACCCGGAGGTTTTGACATCAACGAAGGAAGCGGAAATCCTTATGATGAAGATAAATATTAAAAAGAGCTGACACGTAGTTACATCAGTTTGAAACAATATAAGAAATGTCATCCTGGGTCTGACTCAGAATGACATTTTCTTTTTTCCCTACCGACTATCCCACCATACAAATGAAAAAGCCCGTCCTTATTGTACTTATTGGTCCTACCGGTGTAGGAAAAACTGAATTGAGTCTTTCCATTGCCGAAAAGTATCATACCTCTATCATCTCTTCAGACTCCCGTCAGCTGTATAAAGACTTGAAAATTGGTACCGCAGCCCCCACTCCCGACCAGTTAAAGCGAGTACCTCACTATTTTGTAGGTACCCTTGAACTGACTGATTACTACAGCGCAGCCCAATTCGAGGCGGAAGTACTAAAGAAGCTGGAAGAGTTATTCAGGACTCATCCGGTAGTGGTGATGACCGGAGGTTCCATGATGTACGTTGACGCAGTCTGCAAAGGAATAGACGATATTCCTACGGTGGACAAGGAAACACGCGAACTGATGTTGCGCCGCTACGAAAGTGAAGGTCTGGAGCAACTTTGTGCAGAACTACGGGTACTCGATCCGGAGTATTACCGCATTGTAGACCTGAAAAACCCCAAGCGGGTGATTCACGCACTGGAAATCTGTTATATGACGGGAAAAACCTACACTTCATTCCGCACCCGCAACACCAAAGAACGTCCGTTTCAAATCATCAAAATTGGCCTCACACGCGACCGTGAAGAGCTTTACCAGCGCATTAATCAGCGCGTGGATGAAATGATGAAAGAAGGATTGCTGGAGGAAGTCAAAAGCGTATACGCCTACAAGCACCTCAATTCACTCAATACCGTAGGCTACAAGGAGATATTCAACTACCTGAATGGAGAATGGGAGCTCCCCTTTGCAATAGAAAAAATCAAGCAAAACTCACGCATTTATTCCCGAAAACAAATGACTTGGTTCAAGAGAGACCCGGAAATCACGTGGTTCCATCCTACACAAGCAGAAGAAATTATGAAATTCCTGGAAGAACGAATCAATCAGGCGTAGCCGATTGGTTGTCTTCCAGCAAGAATTCTTTCCGGAACATATCCACAAACAAAAGGAACAGCGATACGAGCAACGGACCAAATATCACTCCCATAAAACCAAATAAAGGGAGTCCAGCCACTACACCGAAAATCGTAATCAACGGATGCACATCCGCCATTTTCTTCTGAAGCAGGAAACGTATCAGATTATCGCACTGTGATACGATGATAGCTCCATATCCCAGCATCATCAAAGCATTTACCCAACTTCCTACAATCAGGAAGTAGATGGTAATCGGTACCCATACCAAAGCGGTACCCACCAAAGGAATTACCGAAGCAAAAGCTGTCAGCATGGCACTTAGAAATGGGTTGGGAGCATCACAAATCAAATAGCCTCCTAACGATATAAATCCTTGGATAATGGCCAGCAAAGGAATTCCGATGGCGTTGGAACGCACCATCAACTGTACCTTCTTCAACACTTCAATCTTATTCTCGGCTTTAAAAGGCAACAATGTAGATATATAGTGCTCCATGGGTTTTCCTTCGTAAAGCATAAAGAACAACAGCATGATGGCCACGCACAGATTAACCAGCAGGTCGCTCACCCCCGTCATTACCGACTGACCAATGGAGGAAGCCTGTGACACAAAGAACGAAAGACTCTTCTCCGACAAAATATCGAAGCCCGTACGGTCTTTGATAAAATCAATCACATGCCATGCCGGACGAATGATGGCCTCCGTATCAAAATGCATCTTCGAAACCTGGCTCACCAAAGCCCAGCTAAACAGAGAAAGTGGTATCAGAATAAAAAGTGTCACTCCAATTGTCACCAGCCATACAGCCAATGCCGGCTTCATTTTGGTCTGAAGCCAGAAAGTGAAGTTACGCAACAGCAAATAAAGCGTAAATCCTCCCAGAATACCGTTCATAAACGGCTGTGCCTGGCGGAAGAGCAGATACCCCAATCCAAGGATAAAAACAATCAGTGAATATTTCCAATACCTTTCTTTCATGATTCCTTGATTTAAACTGACACATTAATTCTCCTTTGCTTCTTCCTGCGGAATACGGAATGCCGTGTAAAGTTCCAATACCGCGGCCACCGTCAGGCACACAATCCATTCATTCCGTTTCCACAGCAACATGATTACCCCTGTCAACACCAGCAACATAGCTCCCAAAAGCTGCTGACGGCGCAAACGACGGATAATGATATTCTTTCCTTTATAATCAGAAACCAACTGTACGTAAGCAAACAGACAAGCCCCTACCAGATACACATACGGAGCCCATACTAGTTTTACGAACTGCAATGCCAAACCAATAAACAACACAATGGCTCCCACTACAGCCAGTTTATCTTTCATCTTTGATTCCATCACTTGTCTTCTTCAAAAATAAAAATATCCTCATTTTCTTTCTTCATCAGGTATTTTTCACGAGCCACCTTCTCTAATGCTTCCTTATTGGAGGTAATCTCCTTCAGCAACTTGCTATCCTCTTCATACTGCTTCCGGTAACGCTCTATTTCCGTATTCAACTGATGAATTTCACGTTTATGTGCAATGCGGCGTATCAGACTATTTTCATCCAACACTCCGATAATCAACAGAAAAGCACCGATGGTTACCCAATACTTATGCCTTCCGATAAAAGCCCATATATTAGCCAGTTTACCCATAAAATACACACTTTATTACCCTTGCAAAGATAGAAATTATTTCCTAGCAAGCCCATGACAAGAAAGAGATTTTATGTACATTTGCAGAAATATCAAGGAATCAAACAAAAGAATCGACACATGGAAAATTATATCGTATCGGCACGCAAATACCGCCCCTCTACTTTCGATACCGTAGTGGGACAACGTGCATTGACCACGACCCTAAAAAACGCCATTGCCAATCATAAACTGGCGCATGCCTACCTGTTCTGCGGTCCGCGAGGAGTAGGAAAGACCACCTGCGCCCGTATCTTTGCCAAGACCATCAACTGTCTTCACCCAACCAGTGAAGGAGAGGCATGCAACGAATGTGAGTCATGCAAGGCTTTCAACGAACAGCGTTCCTATAATATCCATGAGTTGGATGCAGCCTCCAACAACTCAGTCGAAGACATCCGTTCCTTGATTGAGCAAGTACGCATCCCGCCCCAAATCGGCAAGTACAAGGTGTATATCATTGACGAGGTACACATGCTGTCTACCGCCGCATTCAATGCCTTTCTGAAGACACTGGAAGAACCGCCTCAGCATGCCATTTTTATTCTGGCCACCACTGAAAAGCATAAAATTCTTCCTACCATCCTGAGCCGATGCCAGATTTACGACTTCAGCCGCATCACGGTCAACGATACGGTAGAGCATCTGGAGAACGTAGCCCGCAAGGAGCACATCGAAGCCGAACCGGAAGCCCTGAACGTCATCGCACAGAAAGCTGATGGGGGTATGCGTGATGCCCTCTCCATCTTCGATCAGGTAGTGAGCTTCACCAACGGACACATCACCTACCAAAGTGTGATTGAGAACCTGAACGTACTGGACTACGAATATTATTTCAAGCTGACCGATTTCTTTCTGGAAAATAAAGTAGCCGAATGCCTGCTCACTTTCAATGATATTCTTCGAAAAGGATTTGACGGCAACCATTTCATCACGGGACTGACTTCACATTTCCGAAACCTGCTGGTAAGCCGCGACCCGTCTACCCTGCAACTGCTGGAAGCCGGTGCTTCTATCCGGGATCGATACCAGGCTCAAGCGCAGAAATGTACGCCACAATTCCTGTACAAAGCCATGAAGCTGTGCAACGACTGCGACCTGAACTACCGGCAAAGTAAGAACAAACGCCTGCTGGTAGAGCTCACCCTTATTCAGGTGGCACAACTCACAGCCGAACCGGAAGATGCCGGAAGTGGGCATGGCCCTAAGAAACAGTTATCCCCCGTCTTCCATACGGCACAAGCCAGTCAGCCTGTAGCTCCACCCGCACAAGCGACTCCGGCAGCTACAGCTCCGGTCTCTCAGCCGACTCCTCAGCCTCAACCGGCGGCAGCAAGTGCACAACCTTATACAAGCACCTTGCAGCAATCGGAAGTACCCTACACTAAAAGCAGTCCACTGCCCAAAGTCAGTACGGAAAGAAAGGCACCGGTCATCAAAGCCGGCAGTTTAGGCATGTCTATCCGCAAGACACAGACAGCCTCCGCAGAGCCAACTGCACGAACAGCATCCAATGCGCCCGTGCAACAGCCCGTGGCAGAGACATGGGAAGATTACATGTTCAATGAAAAAGACTTAGGCTATTACTGGCGTGAGTTCGCCAGTCTGCTACCTAAAGAAGAGGCCGCCAATGCCGGACGCATGATGAACATGCACCCTCACCTGCTGGCCGACCAGCAGACATTTGAAGTAGCGGTGGACAATGACATGGTTCAGAAATACATGCAGCAACTGGCACCGAAGATAGAAGCCCATCTGCAGGAAAAACTACATAACCGCAAAATCAGAATGACTACACGGGTAAGCGAGGCCAACGAAAACGTGCGTGCCTATAGTCACGTAGAGCGTTTTCAGATGATGAGCAAGAAAAACCCCAGTCTGCTGAAACTCAAGGAAGCCCTCGGACTGGAACTTTCCTGATGCCGAAGTATCCATAAAGAATACGGGCGAAGAAACATTCACATGCTGTTTCTCCGCCCGTATTCTTTTATATTTCGATAAACTCCCGGCTTACAAATCATGATTCTTCATCCGATACTCAGCCAGTTCCTCGTACTTTGTTCCCGGACGACCGTAATTGCAATACGGATAAATGGAAATGCCGCCACGTGGAGTAAAGATACCCGTCACCTCAATGTATTTCGGATCCATCAGTTTAATCAAGTCTTTCATGATGATGTTCACACAGTCTTCATGAAAATCGCCGTGATTACGGAAACTGAACAAATACAGCTTCAAGCTCTTGCTTTCCACCATCTTTACATCCGGCAGGTAGCTGATACGGATTTCCGCAAAATCCGGCTGCCCCGTAATCGGGCAAAGACTGGTAAACTCCGGACAGTTGAAACGTACCCAGTAATCATTCTCCGGATGTTTGTTTACAAACGATTCCAGCACCTCAGGTGCATAATCCTGCTTATATACCGTTTTCTTATTACCCAACAAAGTGAGTTCGTCTTTTCTTTCCATACTTACTTATTTTGTTTTGAAGCCAAATATTTTTCCAATCCCTCACGGCGCAATTTACAAGCCGGACAATGTCCGCACCCGTCACCCGGGATTCCATTATAACAAGTCAGTGTCTCGTTTCGAACCAAGTCAAGCACTCCCAGTTCATCGGCCAGCGCCCATGTCTGTGCCTTGTCAATCCACATCAGCGGTGTATGAATCACAAACTGTTCTTCCATAGCCAGATTCAGTGTCACGTTCAGCGACTTGATAAACGAGTCCCGACAATCGGGATACCCGCTGAAATCCGTCTGCGATACCCCCGTCACCATGTGATGGATGCCTTTCTCACGCGCATAAACCGCTGCAATACTCAGGAAAAACAAGTTTCTTCCCGGAACGAACGTATTCGGAAATGAATCTTTCGGTTTTTCCTCATCCATATGAATAGACGTATCCGTCAGAGAGTTTTTTCCCAGGTGTCCGATAAATGACACATCCATGACTTCAAACTCCACCCCGGCTTTCCGTGCAATTTCACGCGCCAGTTCCACTTCCTTTTCATGCTTCTGCCCGTACAGAAAGCTCAGTGCATATACTTTCTCAAAATGCTTTTTTGCCCAGAAAAGACAGGTCGTAGAATCCTGCCCGCCGCTAAATACGACGAGGGCCTCCTTATTATTTACCATATTTCTCAGATTTCCTTGATTCTTAACACATTATACGAGATATGCTCGTCATATACATCTGTATCATCCACTCGCTTGATGTACTTCACTACACGAACAGTTACCGGCAATACAATCACTTCATACAAAGTCTTGAGTACCACCTGCACCAGCATCATCTTGGCCAGCTCACTCACCGGCATCAGTCCGCCAAAAGCCAGCGGGAAAAAAATCAGCGAGTCGGCTCCCTCTCCGGCTATGGTCGACAATACGGCACGGGCAGAAAAATTCTTTCCGTGTGAAGCCACTTTCATGCGGCTCATCACATACGCATTGATAAACGAACCTACCAGAAAGGCTGTCAGACTGGCTACCGCAATACGAGGTGCCATGCCGAATACGAAATTGAAGCTTTCTTCTCCCTCCCAGAACGAAGCAGCGGGAAGAGCCACTGCCAACTGTCCCATAGCCACTACCATGAAATTCATGAGGAAGCCCATCCAGATAATCAGACGCGCCTTACGGAAGCCCCATACTTCGGCAATACAGTCATTAATAATGTAAGAAATCGGGAAAACAATGAGTCCGGCAGTTACAGAAATCGGACCCAGCTGTACGACTTTGGTTTCTAACAGATTGGCTGCTACCAGGCAGACACAAAACACAATGCCCAAAACCATAAAAGGCACTGATACGAGATTTTCTTTTTTCATCGCTCCTGTTTTTTACGTGGTGTTCTAGAATACACGACCGCTATTCACGGCATCGCATGTAAATGTTCTCTTTTTAATCGGGCGCAAAGATACAAAGAATTTTCGGGACTAAGCATCTTTCTATCTAATTATCTTACATACCTGCGATAAACCTGTTGCAGATACTTATCCGACAGATTTCCCTTCCCTTGCATCTGATGATAATAAAACAAGCCTTTATAATAGATCCGATAATCAAACATACCAAATGTTGTAAACGGATAAGCATATATATCCCCATTATTTAATATATAACCATACGGCATTTAGCCGGATCAGCCTGAAGATGAATAAAATGTTTACCATAGACTTTATAATCCGGCTCCACTAGCACACGAACAGACTTCTTGTGTCCCACAAAAGCAAAAGAATATTTCGTGCGTACCGGGATCCCTCCCTGATGTGCGGCAACCCAATCCATACAACCGATAGAGGTTCTCAAAATACTGTCCGCATTGAGACCTTCGAAATCAGGCAACGAATCAAAATGAATATTGCTTGCCTTTCCGTTCTTTTCTATCACAAACGAACCTGCCACACTATAATCCTCATTGATTTTCTTCTGCTGCAACAAATCCTTGAAAGGAGTGGCTAAATCTCCCAGAAAAGATCTCTCCCCCTGATAAACAGGTGGTATCTCCGGATTTAAAATTACCTTTTCAACATCAGACGGAGAGGTATGAGTGTTGGCATACACATCCTTCAAATAGGGTATATAAACACTTTTCTCTCCTTTCGCTCCTCTACTCCTTGCAATCAGACAATCATGCCATGTAACTGCAATATCACGCTTATCTACCGTTTTGGCGGGTCTCCAACGAGGAGATTCTTCCATAATTTGCTTTACCTTACCAACCATTACAGCATCTCCGCCTGCGACTTCCACATCACACACACATCCTTTTTCATTCACCGTATACTCAATGGAAAGCGTATCTTCCGTCACAACTCCCGATGCAGACATCCGAGCACATATCCATTCCATAAAATTCTCCCTTCCATTAAAAGGACGCAACACCTGCCCTTCTGAAGCAAAACGAGGTGGCATATACAAAGAAATCCGTTCCACCTCCCGACGCTTTTCCTCCGGAAGAAATTCATAAAAGTCAATCCACATGTATTTATTGGCGTCTTCTATATCCAACAACGGAGTATTACACCGTGGAGCCCTCCTAACGACCCTTTCAATCTCCCTTTCAAATGCCGGATTCAACGTACTGAAACGGCTGGAAACAAACACTCTTCCATCCCATGCCACGCTAAGACACAATTGCTCTATTCCCGCCGTATGATATTTATAAGCATCTTCCGGATACTGAATCTGCGTCAACATCCAAGACGAGATACGATTCAAATCCCATCTTGCAGTATCTACCACCTGAGCCACCCCAGTACTGAAAGACAGTACACATACATACAAAAGACAGCAAATTTTGAGGACTCTATTCATACGATAAAATTTTAATATAGATACGAACGGCAGACTTCCGATCTAAGGATTCTTTACAATCAGAACATCCACAAAATCAAAGCAATAGTTAACGAAACAAATATATAAAACAATTTATAGACAACCAAATAGATTTACCTTTTTTACATAGGCAATTGTTTTTCTAAAACATGAAGGAAACAAAAACAAATCCTTCCTCAAAGTTTATGTCTCTCGGTGCAAAAACCTACGTTCTCCTTACGCAAAACCTACATTTCCGCACCGGGAACCGTAAGTTTTACGTCAAGGAAACATAAAAAGAATAACAATATCTGAAAAACTTCACAAGGCCAATTCACAAAATGAAAAACTAAAGAATGAAAGCGTTACAAAAATTAGAATCAGATGCAGAAACAGGAATATGATTTTCAAAAAACAATGAAAAGAAAAGGATTCGTTGACACACAAAATCAACTTTACATCATAAGAATATGAAAAATATAAATTATCTTTACACTATATTCAGGAAATGAAGATATTATTAAAGGAGAGGTAAAGGGCTTCCAGTAAACGAAGCCAAAGAAATCTTTGAAAAAGATATGTTTGAAAAAGCATCTCGCTCCAGTAAATAAGACAAAGAACAGAAGTATTATACACAATATTTCATACTCCTTGTGATGGAAATAATAAAATAAACCGATGTTGAATTCAATAAATATAAAATAAACATGAGAACAATTGTAACTATTTTATTGATGATGTTTTTGGCTCAAACGACAAAAGCGCAAGAATTTATTTTTGAAACAACAGCAGGAGAAATTGTGACCAAAAGCAAATTCATAGACCAATTCCAGAATGATGTTTATACTAATATAACACCTTATATTTTAAAACAAACTACAAATGAATCTTTACAGAATGGTGATTCCTATACAATAAACTGTCTCAAATATCGAAATTGGGGGAATGATCCAGGAGATATACATGTAATTCAAGTTTTACACCAAGGGAAAGAGGTTTTTAAATTAAATAATGACGAAGGATGGAAGTATATAAACGAAGAGCCGGATGGAGGAATAACCAAGACCAAATTCTATTATAGTATTGACCTGGATAAAAATACGAAAGTCTTGATTTTTGTAGGAATCTACATTCAAAGTTTGCCTCCATATATCAGTATGATTGTTTTAAAATCAGGTAAAGCAACGTTGGTGTTCAACAAGCGTTGTTACATCAATGAAATCAAAAAACAAGGTAATAAGATTGATTTTATTTTACGAAAAAACACTCTCGAATATGTCAATTCTTCTACCCCCGTCAATAAGCCAATTTTAAAAACATTAACGATGGAAAACGGAAGAATGTATTTTAAGTAAATATAATGTTTAATTAATTTCATTCCATATCATGGCTCAAATACATATCAATCAGAATACATGCATACGCTGTAAGAAATGCGTCAGAATATGCCCCTCTGCTCTGTTTACCCTTCAGGAAGGTAAAGGTATTGAAGTGAATGCCGACGACTGCATCAGTTGCGGACACTGCGTGGCCGTTTGCCCGACCAACTCCATTGAGCATGCTGATTTTCCACCCGAGAAGGTTCATACCATCGACCGCAGCCAACTTCCCACTGCCGACCAAATGGAACTGCTCATCCGTTCCCGCCGCTCGAACCGTGCGTTCTCCAAAGAAAAAGTCTCGGAAGAGTTGCTACAGCGCATCATAGAGGCTGCCCATCGGGCCCCGACGGCAACCAATGCACAAGAAGTCAAAATGGTATTGGTCACCCGTCCGGAAACCTTGAAGGAGGTCAGCCGTATCACCATCGGCACTTTTATGTCGATAGTAAATCTGGTGGAAAATCCGTTGTTGAAATTGATACTGAAGCCGCTTATGCCTTCGGGCTATCGCTACGTGCCGGTGTTCAAAAGACTGCATGAGGAATTTGAACGAGGTAACGACGGTATTTTAAGAGGGGCCACAGCTGCCATCTTTTTCTATACCGACAAAAAAGAACGTTTCGGATGTCAGGACTGCAACCTTGCCTACCAGAATGCTTCACTCATGGCAGAAGCAGCAGGGGTCTCACAGTTCTACACCGGATTCGTATGCAGTGCAGCAGGAATGGACCGGAAAAGAAAGTTGCAAAAGCTATTAGGTATTGAAGGAACCGTTCATGCCGGTATTGCATTAGGCATGCCGTCTTTCCGCTTCGATAAATACATCGACAAAAAAGAGGTGGTATTGAAACGTATTGATTAAACCGAAAGTGCCATGACAAGAAACAACCTGCTAAGCGAAAAGCTGAATTATACGGGAGCCAGCCATACGCCGACTCACCTGCATTTCTGTACATACAACACAGAAATTCTGGAATACCATCAGGGAGCTTCCATCAAAGAGTTTTCTCCTTTCATCCGGCCGGATGCCATCAACTGGGTACAGATTCACGGATTGCAGAATACAGAAATCGTGCAGGAAGTCTGCGATTTTTTCCACATCGATTTTCTTACCACACAAGATATTCTCAATGCGGAGCATCTGACAAAAATTGAAGAGCATGACACCTACAATGTGGTCATTCTGAAACAGTTGTCGGTAGACGAAGAAAACACGTACACTCCCCAACAGCTTTGCATTGTGCAGGGAAGTAATTTCGTACTTACCTTCATGGAACACGACAGCGATTTCTTCAATGAGATTCACACGGCACTGAAAAACAATACCCTGAAAATCCGGAACCGCCAGTCAGATTTTCTGCTGAGCGTCATGCTAAACAGTGTCATGGCCAGCTTTATGTCTATCATATCCCGAATGGAAGACCAACTGGAAGACATGGAGGAATCATTGCTGTCACCGGAAACCAGAAGCGGACTGACATTAGAGGATATACAACCCTATCGAAAGGACGCCCGCCTCATCAAGAAATGTATCCTTCCGCTTAAAGAGCAGATGAGCAAGTTGTTTCATGCCGACAACGTACTACTTCATAAAGCCAACCGTCCGTTCTTTAACGACGTAAACGACCATCTGCAATTCGTACTACAGACTCTCGACGGCTGCCGCGACATGATTTCGGCCCTGGTAGACCTTTACTTGTCGAACAATGACCAGCGGATGAACAACATCATGAAGCAGCTCACCATCGTATCGACCATCTTCATTCCGCTGACATTCTTAGCAGGTATCTGGGGAATGAATTTCGAATGGATGCCCGAACTGGGATGGAAATATGGTTACCTGATGGCCTGGGGAGTAATGCTGGTTACCGGTATCGGAGTATACCTGTTCTTTAAGCGGAAAAAATGGTATTAATCACAAACTTTTCACCTAAATTATTCTACACAGTATGCGAAAAAAAGAACTTTATCAGAAAGTCATTGAATATTTTCAGACGGCCATGCCCGTAGCCGAAACGGAACTGCACTATAGCAACCCATTTGAACTGCTGATAGCTGTCATTCTCAGCGCACAATGTACCGACAAGCGGGTCAACATGATTACCCCTCCCCTGTTCAGGGATTTTCCTACTCCCGAAGCTTTGGCTGCCACCACTCCGGAAGTAGTGTTCGAATACATCCGCAGCGTGAGCTATCCCAACAACAAGGCCAAGCATCTGGTAGGAATGGCGCAGATGCTGGTACGCGATTTCCAAAGTACTGTGCCCGACACGCTGGAAGAGCTGATTAAATTACCCGGTGTAGGACGTAAAACGGCAAATGTTATCCAGAGCGTGGTATTCAATAAGGCTGCCATGGCAGTCGATACCCACGTATTCCGCGTGAGCCATCGCATCGGACTGGTTCCCCGCACGTGTACCACTCCGCTGGCTACTGAAAAACAACTGGTAAAATACATCCCTGAAGCACTTATCCCGACCGCACACCACTGGCTGATTCTCCACGGACGTTACGTTTGTACGGCACGTGCTCCTAAATGTGAGAGTTGTGGACTGAACGGAATTTGTAAAGAGTCTTTGAAAAGTTTTCAAAAATAAAGAAGAGGCTGTCTCAAAATGAAGTGACCCCAAAAAGTTGGACAAGTTAAACATTATCCCGTAATAGAAAGAGTTCGGTATTGTACCGGACTCTTTCCATT
>ENA-OPZC01000075-OPZC01000075.1-human-gut-metagenome-genome-assembly--contig:-NODE-75-length-18893-cov-1.649899_pt1 | contig 18893 bp, 21 predicted proteins | sample MGYA00242477_ERZ504491 | MGnify/ENA primary metagenome ERZ504491 (study PRJEB26092, sample SAMD00036249) | human gut metagenome | host: Homo sapiens | study: EMG produced TPA metagenomics assembly of... | reverse complement strand
CCTCATTTAGTTACGAATTTATTAACTAAAATCGAGGGATAATGCTAACGAACCAATGTCTGGCTATTTCAGTTTAAGGATTCTCTGGTTGCTGCTCCCGCAAAAGTCCAGAAAAGGAGAATAGAGCGATTTAATAAAAGGACCGTCCACGAGTACGTCTATATAGGGGAGTAGTTTCTGGCGGATAGGGTCCTCTTTCAGTTGTTCGTACGTATATCCTGTATAACACCAGATATTCATGCCCGTTCGTTGGCTGACTTCTTTCAGGACAGGCAGAAACTCTTCCGGATTGTAAAAAGGGTCACCGCCTGAGAAGGTTACTCCGTCCAGCAGAGGATTGGCATTGATTTCCTGAACGATTTGTTCCAGCACTTCCTGCGTGAGAGGTTTACCAGCTTTCGGGTTCCATGATTCCGGATTGTGACATCCTTTGCAACGATGGGAACAGCCAGCCAGATAGATGGAATACCGGATGCCCTCACCGTCGACAATTGTTTCAGGATATGTATATAAATAATGTAACATGTATGTTTCCTTTCAGCTTATGCATGCTTTACACGGTCGTGCTCTTCCGCTCTCTTGGCAGAGTTCCAGCTGCTAAGGTCGCCCGTCAAGTAACCGGTGATACGGCGCATGCGCAGGATATTCTCGCTGTTACATACCGGACAACGGCTGTAGATGACTCCCTTGTAGCCACAATCGTGACAAGTATCTACCGGGTGGTTGATAGAACCGTATCCAATCTGCTCGTCGTGCATCACCTTTACAATCTTCGCAATGGCCTTTACATTTTTCTGCGCTTCGCCATCCAGCTCTACGTAGGTGATGTGTCCGCCACGTGTCAATGCATGGAAAGGAGCCTCACGTTTGATTTTCTCAACAATAGTAATCGGTTCTTTTACGTCCACATGGAATGAGTTGACATAATAATCACGGTCGTTTACCCCTTCAATGATTCCATATTTCCGTTTGTCCATACGGGTAAATCTACCTGACAATCCTTCGGCGGGAGTTGCCAGTACCGAATAATTCAAGCCGTATTTCTTTTTATAGTCTTCGGCCACCTTATTCATCTCTTCAATAGCCTCGTAAAGTGTGTTCCACGCCTGCTGGTTGTGTCCATGTCCTTGGCCGTATAATGCCATCATGGCATTATGTCCTCCGATAAAACCGATACCTAAAGTACCCTGTTTCAACACATCTCCGACTTCTTCGTTGGGATGAAGGGCACCTCCACCTTTCCATACATTATTGCCCATCATGAACGGGAACTGACGCGCAAGAGCGGTACGCTGGTACTGGTAACGGGTATACAACTGCTCTGCGATGAATTCTGCCATGGAGTGTACAGACTGGAGGAAAAGTTCCTTTGCTTTCTGGAGCTTGCCTTCCGGAGTCTCGTTAGTCGGACTTTCTGCTTTCCGGTGCGCTTCGATGGCCAGACGAGGCAGGTTCATGGTCGTGAATGAAAGGTTACCTCTTCCCAATGAAGTCTTTTCTCCGTTGAGGTTCTCGAATACGCGCGTACGGCATCCCATGGTTGCCAGTTCGTAACGGTAACGTTTCGGGTCGTCGGCATTCCATTTTTCGTGTTTGTTGAACGGAGTATCCAGGAACATAAAGTTCGGAAACAACGCTTTGGCCGTCGTACGACATGCTTGCAGAAATAGGTCGAAATTCGGGCATTCAAACTTCACATCTCCTGAGAGAGCTGCTTCAAAATCTTTCATAGCCAGTTGATAATCGGCTTCGGAATAGCTCACTCCGTCTTTCACCTTAAAAATCTGGATAGGGAAGACTGGAACTTCTCCATGATTTCCCAAGCCTTCGATGGTAGCCTTCAATAATTCCTGAATTACCATTCTTCCTTCTGCCGAGGTGTCCGTACCATAGTTGATAGAACTGAAAACCACCTGATTTCCCCCTCTGGAATGCATGGTGTTCAGGTTGTGGATGAAGCCCTCCATGGCCTGATGCGTATCCTTGCGGGTTTGTGCCAATGTTTTGCGGAGCACGTATTTCAATTCGTCTGCTGTCAGGTCGATGCCTTCCGCTTGCAAAGAATCCAAGTAAGCCTTTTCAGTCTCTTCGTTAGGAGCGATGCTGTGGAAATGGGCACGTATCCCTTTCAGGATTTCTTTCTCGTCCGTTGTGTGGCCTTTGATGTCGAGCAGCAATCCTAAATGAGTAGCCATGATTTTCTGGAAACTTTTCAGCACTCCCTTGGCCATGAAAAAGTCGAGGCCGGAATTGCCTGTCCTCCGTGCTGTTCATTCTGGTTCGTCTGGAAAATGATGGTAGCCAGTGTAGCGTAACTCTGGATGGACTGCGGCGTACGGATGCTTCCGTTCTTGGTGTGAAATCCGCGTTCGAACAAATCATCTAAGTCATACTGTATGCAGGTAGTCGTCTTTGTGGGATAATAATCCAGGTCGTGGATGTGTATGTCACCCATCTGATGTGCTTCTGCATATTTTTTAGGAAGAAGATATTTGTATGTATAGTCCTTGGTGATTTCTGAAGCAAAAGTCATCATCTGTCCGGCCGGCGTATGGCTTGACATGTTGGCGTTGCTCAGGTTTACATCATTCTTGTCGATGGCCACAATGCCGTCCATGATATGCTTGATGTGCGTCTTCCGGTCTCTTTCCGTATTTCTCCACTGACGGTAGATAATGTATTTCTTGGCCACTTCCGGCTGCACCTTCATTAATTCGTTTTCCACGAGGTCCTGAATTTCTTCCACACCGATGGTAGGTTGTGAGAAGTGTGACACCACCTGCCGGGTAATCAGGTCCAGTTCCTCTCTCTGCTGAGGAATACCGGTTGCTTCGAAAGCCTTTCCGATGGCGTTGGTGATTTTAGCGGCTGAAAAGTTTTCCTGCTTTCCGTCGCGTTTGATGATGCGGATTTCTGTCAAATTCATTTCTTTCAGTTAAATGAGGTAAAACATAAATTATACTTGTGCTTTTCCGGGCAGGTCTTCTGACTGATCTTTCCCCACAGACGCCTTCCCATGAGTTCTATTCACAGTGGCTTGCAATGCATGTCCAGGTTTACGCAAGAATCACAGCAGCAGGTACTGTTGCCGATTTCCACGGCATTCCCTTTTGAAACGGTTAGGTTACCTTTTGAAAAGCAGGACAAAGATAGAGATTTGGGAGAAAAATAAAAAATGAGATTTTTCGGATGTTTCTAAATTCGGAAAACTTTTAATGATGAAATATGCGCTGTAGTATGCTGTAGAGCGGCAAAATGGAAAACTCTAATTTATAATGCCTGTCTGATATTGAAAATCTTGAAATATTTTTATAGCTTATCTGCTCACTAAAAGTATGAAGGAAAAATTCTCCGGAATTTCCGTCAGAATAGGCTGACAGAAGTTCCGGAAGATGAGGTTGGGTTATTTCTTTTCAGGCAGATTTACAGGCTTCAAGCCCATCTGTTCCGCCTTTTTCAGCATATATTCAAATGCGGCATCGTGCTCGTTTGGAATGGCACCATCCAGAATGGCATCTTTGATAGAACTTTTCAGACTTCCGATTTCACGGCAAGGCTGCAAATTGAATACCTGCATGATTTCGGCTCCGTCCACAGGAGGTTGGAAGTTCCGGATACGGTCTTTTTCTTCCAAATCTTTCAACTTCTGGCGTACCAGCTTGAAATTATCCAGGAAACGTTGCTTGCGAGCTTCATTTTTAGAAGTAATGTCTGCTTCGCAAAGCATCATCAGGTCGTCGATGTCATCACCGGCTTCGAAGAGCAGGCGGCGTACGGCCGAGTCGGTCACTTCTTCATCGGCAATCACAATCGGACGCATGTGCAGACCGACGAGTTTCTGTACGTATTTCATTTTCTCGTTCATCGGAAGCTTCATCTTGCGGAAGATTTCCGGAATCATTTTCTCACCGATGAAATTGTGATTATGGAAGGTCCATCCCGCCTTAGGTTCCCAGCGTTTGGTTCTCGGTTTGCCAATGTCGTGCAACAGGGTAGCCCAGCGCAGCCACAAGTCATTACTCACGCGTGAAATATTATCCACCACTTCAAGTGTGTGGTAGAAATTGTCTTTGTGACCGCGTCCGTTGCGCACTTCCACTCCCTGCAGTGCCACCAGTTCCGGGAAAATCAGTTCCAGCAGTCCGCAGCGGTCCAGGTCAATAAAACCCTTTGAAGGCACAGGTGACAGTAAAATCTTGTTCAGTTCGTCGGCGATACGTTCGCGCGAAATAATCTTGATGCGTTCCTTGTTGCGCTCCAGTGCTTCGAACGTTTCATCGTCTATATAGAAATTCAATTGCGTGGCAAACCGTATGCAGCGCATCATGCGCAGCGGGTCGTCGCTGAACGTGATGTCCGGATCAAGCGGAGTACGATGGTACGTTCCTTCAGGTCATCCAGCCCGCCGAAGGGATCCACCAGTTCTCCGAAACGTGTCTTGTTCAGGCAGACTGCCATGGCATTGATGGTGAAGTCTCTGCGGTTCTGGTCATCTTCCAGCGTGCCGTCTTCCACTATCGGCTTGCGGCTGTCGTGGCTATACGACTCCTTGCGTGCACCCACAAACTCCACTTCCGTATCCTTGAACTTGACTTGTGCCGTACCGAAGTTCTTGAAAACAGATACATGCGCACCTCGTCCCAGCTTTTTGCCGAAAGCCTGAGCCATTTCAATTCCGCTTCCTACCACCACTACATCTATGTCCTTGGAAGGTCTGTTCAGGAAAATATCTCTTACATATCCACCTACAACATAGCATTCCAGTCCCAGCTCATCGGCCGTTTCTGATATCAGACTAAAATTCTGCCAGCGAAGTGTTCTTTCAGTTCCATTGTATGCATTTTTTCAATTTGCCGCAAAGTTACAAAAAAAATCCCTTTGTCCATTTTTTGCCGCTTGCTTGAAATCTTGCATTCGTTTTTTTGGTTGTGGAAAGACATTGAGGAAACATCAGGCTGTTAAGAAACAAACCTTTCTGCATGTTTTACGTTTCGCTTGTGCGAACCCTATGTTTCTCAAGGCCGAAACGTAGGTTTCCCTTCCGCAAAACGTAGGTTTCCGGTGAGGGAAACATAGAAAATGCGTGGAAAAAAGCAGGAATGTGCGGAGGAGTTCCGAAAATAGTTGTATTTTTGCCTGCATAGAATGATAGATAAACGTATGAAAAAGATAGGATTATTGCTCGTTCCGATGGCACTGGCACTTTCTGCTTGCCAGAACGGTGAGAAGCAGGCTGGCCAGTTGTTTCAGCGTGCGGAAGCTGCGTATGCGGCAGGTGAGTACAGCCTGGCTAAATTGCAGATAGATAGTATTCGTACCCTGTATCCCAAGGCATTTGAAGTGCGCAAGGCGGGTATCAAACTGATGCAGCAGATTGACCTGGCAGAACAGACCAAGACTTTGGCTTATCTGGACAGCATGATGACGGTGAAGCAGGCTGCGCTTGACTCCATCAAGGGAAAGTTTGTCCTGGAGAAGGATACGGCCTATCAGGAGGTAGGAAATTATTTCTATCCCACTCAGGTAGTCGAAAAAAACATCGGCCGTTCGTTCTTGCGTGCGCAGGTGAGCGAATTAGGCGAGATGTCGCTGACCTCTATTTATTGTGCGGGAGGAAGTATTCATCATACGGCTGTAAAGGTTTCTGTGGATGATACTTTTGCGGAAACTCCTACGTCAATAGATAGTTATGAAACTACAGATTTAGGACGTCCGGTAGAAAAAGCCGACTATAAACTGGGTAATGATGGAGGGGTGATTGCATTTCTGGTAGCCAATCGTGATAAGAAAAACATCCGTCTGGAATTTATCGGCGACCGGAATTATAAGACAGTGATGCATCCGAATGACGTGAAGGCAGTCGCAGAACTGAGTGAGCTGGCACGTGTGTTGTCTGCCATCGAAGAAATCAAGAAAGAACAGAAAGAGGCCAACTTGAAAATCAAGTTTGTGAAACGGAAGATGGAAGAGAATCCGGAAGAATAAACTTTGTTATATAACATAAGAAATCCTGCCCTAACGGCAGGATTTTTTTTATTGTAAAGGTTGCGATAGTTCGCTTAAAGTCTTGCCTTCGTAATCGCAGATGGCTTGCTTGTAGTCTTCTGGAATTTCGATAGGCTCTTTGGTCAGGTTGTCGTATCCTACCAGTACGGTACGGCATTGACATTTCAGCACACCGCTGGCTTTGTTGAATGCACGTTGCAGCATCGTGAAGCTTTTGTGTCCCAGGTGAATGACGGTTGTTTCAATGACCAGTTCATCCGAGAAGAAAACAGGGGCCAGAAAGTCAGCATTGATGTTGACCACTACCACACTGAATTTATTGCATTCTTCAGCTCCAAATACATCGCGAAAATAAGAGGTTTTCGCCAGGTCGTACAAGGAAAAGTAGACGGAATTGTTCATGTGACCGTACTGGTCCACATCGCTGAAACGGATTTGTACAGGGATTTCGTGCTTGAATTGGAATTCTGCGTTCATAGTAATGCTTTTAAGTTTTCGCCAAATGTACATCTTTTTTTCATAAATCTGCTATCAATGGTGGAATATTTCTTACTTTTGTCCGTCAGAATGATTTGTAGATAAATAATATTATATAAGATGGAACAGAAATTCAACAAAGAGACACTTTGTGTACAGGCTGGATGGACTCCGAAAAAAGGAGAACCTCGTGTATTGCCTATTTATCAAAGTACAACGTTTAAGTATGATACCAGTGAACAGATGGCTCGTCTTTTTGATTTGGAAGACAGCGGCTATTTTTATACTCGCTTGCAGAACCCGACGAATGATGCCGTAGCTGCCAAGATTGCGGCATTGGAAGGAGGGGTAGGAGCTATGCTGACTTCATCGGGTCAGGCAGCTAACTTCTATGCCGTATTTAATATTTGCGAGGCAGGCGACCATTTTGTCTGCTCGTCTACCATTATGGAGGTACATTCAATCTGTTCGCTGTAACGATGAAGAAACTGGGTATTGAGTGTACCTTTATTGATGCAGATGCTCCGGAAGAAGAAATAGAAAAGGCTTTCCGTCCGAATACCAAATGTTTGTTCGGAGAAACAATCTCTAATCCGGGTATCAATGTGATCGATATTGAGAAATTTGCCCGTATTGCCCATAAACACGGAGTGCCTTTGATTGTGGATAATACTTTTGCTACTCCGATTAACTGCCGTCCTTTTGAATGGGGAGCAGACATCGTGACACATTCTACTACGAAATACATGGATGGACATGCTACTTGTGTGGGAGGTGCCATTGTAGATAGCGGTAATTTTGACTGGGATGCACATGCCGACAAATTCCCGGGATTGACGCAGCCCGATGAGTCTTATCATGGACTTACTTACACAAAAGCTTTTGGAAAGATGGCTTATATGACGAAGGCTACTGCTCAGCTGATGCGCGATTTGGGTTCTATACAGTCACCGGAGAATGCGTTCCTGTTGAACCTGGGACTGGAAACATTGCATTTGCGTGTACCGCGTCACTGTGAAAATGCGCAGAAAATAGCGGAATGGCTGGAAGCAAATCCGAAAGTGAAATGGGTAAACTATTGCGGATTGAAGAGCAACAAGTATTATGAACTGGCTCAGAAATATATGCCTAACGGTTCTTGTGGCGTGATTGCTTTCGGCTTGGAAGGAACTCGTGAAGAGGCTATCAAATTTATGGATAGTCTGAAGCTGGCTTGTATTGTGACTCACGTGGCAGATGCACGTACTTGTGTGTTGCATCCGGCCAGCCATACACATCGTCAGTTGACAGATGAACAGCTGATTGAAGCGGGTGTGGCCCCTGATTTGATTCGCTTGTCTGTCGGTATTGAAAATGTCAACGACATTATTGCCGACCTGGAACAGGCTATGGCACAGGTTTAAAAGTTTTAAAACTGAGATACAAAAAAAAGGAGGAACAAACATTCCTCCTTTTTTTGTATCTGACTCCGGTATTTATCGGAAAGATTTCTGATAAATCTGTAACACTTCTTCGTCGGTCAACGGACGCGGGTCGAGGGTAAACAATGAACCCATGGTGTCGCGTGCGTTTTGTACCATGAGAGGAAGTTCTTCTTCTTTCACTCCCCAGTCGCTCAACTTTAATTGGTATACGTTGCATTCTTTCTGCATGCGTACCAGTGCATCAATAAAATCACTGGGACGGTTACTCTTTTGCTGAGTCATGATTTCGGCCATTTTCATGTAACGTTTCATGCAGTCGTTACGGAATGTTTCGAAATATGCTTCGCTGATGGCAATCAGTCCGGCGCCGTGCGGCAGTTCCGGATGGAAGGCACTCATGGCATGTTCCATTGAGTGCTCGGAAATGCAGCAAGAAGTGGCTTCTACCAATCCGGCCAATGTGCTGGCCCATGCTACTTTTGCGCGTGCCTTGAGGTTACGTCCGTCTTTTACGGCTACCGGAAGGTATTTGTACAATAAACGAATGGCTTCAAGGGCATACAAGTCGCTGATAGGAGTGGCGCAGTTTGCTAAGAAACCTCGGCTGCATGGAAGAAGGCATCAAATCCCTGATAAGCTGTAAGATGCGGAGGAATGGAAACCATCAGTTCCGGATCGATAATAGAAAGTACAGGGAAAGTCAGTGTGCTTCCGAAGCCGATTTTCTCTTTTGCTTCTTCATTGGTAATCACACTCCATGGGTCGGCTTCCGTACCTGTTCCTGCAGTGGTAGGAATAGCAATCACGGGCAGTGCCTTGGTTACAGGGCGTCCTTTTCCGCTGCCTGCCGGGATGTAATCCCAGTAATCTCCATCGTTGCAGGCCATGACGGCAATGGCTTTCGCAGAGTCAATGCTGCTTCCTCCGCCAAGTCCGACGATGAAATCGCATTTCTGTTCACGACAGACAGAAGCTGCTTCCATTACGTGAGATTTAATCGGGTTGGGCAGAATCTTGTCATAGACAACAGATTCCGTATTGTTTTCTTGCAACAGTTCAACGACTTTGTCGAGGTAGCCGTATTTCTTCATGGAGGTTCCTGACGAGATGACAATCAGGGCTTTCTTGCCGGGTAACTTTTCTGTCGCCAACTTTCTTAACTCTCCGCATCCGAACAAAATTTTGGTCGGGATGTGCAACTGAATACAGGATTTTGCGTTTCATAATATAGCTATTTAAAGTTCATTTACCCAAAAGTACGAAAATAAAAACAGAATGGTTCAGGAGGGATGTTAAAAATGTCTTTTTGTGTGTGGTGGTATCAAATAAAAAAGGCTGCCGGTGAGGGCAGCCTTTGGGGTTAAAGGATATATAAGTAGATTATTCTTTATCCTTGTGGTTGTTCTGCGGACGACGTTCGCGCTTCGGATGATTTTCGGTCATTCCTTCCGGTTTCGGAAGCAATACCTTGTGTGACAGCTTGAACTTACCCGTTTTCGGGTCGATGTCCAGCAACTTCACTTCAATTTCATCACCTTCTTTCAATCCGGTTTCTTCGATTGTTTCAAAGCGTTTCCAGTCGATTTCAGAGATGTGCAACAATCCGTCTTTTCCCGGCAGGAATTCTACGAATGCACCGTAAGGCATGATAGAACGAACCTTACCAGTGTATACTTCACCTACTTCAGGAACAGCTACGATAGCCTTGATCATACGCATTGCATCGTCGATGCATTTCTTGTTTGTTCCTGCAATTTCGATGCGGCCTGCACCGTCTACTTCTTCAATAGTGATAGTAGCACCGGTTTCTTCCTGCATACCCTGGATAATCTTTCCGCCCGGGCCGATTACAGCTCCGATGAATTCTTTCGGAATAGTCAGAGTTTCAATGCGTGGAGCATGAGGCTTGAGTTCTGCACGAGGTTCTGCAATGCATTCAGTCAGTTTGCCGAGGATGTATTCACGTCCTTGTTTAGCCTGCATCAATGCTTTTTCCAGAATATCGTAAGTCAGACCGTCACACTTGATATCCATCTGAGTGGCTGTGATACCGTCGCGTGTACCTGTAACCTTGAAGTCCATGTCACCCAGGTGGTCTTCGTCTCCCCAAAATATCTGACAATACAGCGTATTTATCTTCGCCGGCATTCTTGATCAATCCCATCGCAATACCTGAAACCGGCTTCTTGATAGGTACACCTGCATCCATCAAAGCCAATGTTCCGGCACAAACTGTAGCCATAGAAGAAGAACCGTTAGATTCAAGAATATCAGAAACTACGCGTACGCAGTAAGGATAATCTGCAGGAATTTGTCCTTTCAATGCACGCCATGCCAGGTGACCGTGACCAATTTCACGACGGCCTACGCCACGCTGTGCTTTTGCTTCTCCTGTAGAGAAAGGAGGGAAGTTGTAGTGAAGCAGGAGCGTTCTTTGTGCTGGTCGAGTACATCGTCTACAATCTTTTCGTCCATCTTTGTACCCAGTGTAACAGTACTCAGAGACTGAGTTTCACCACGAGTAAAGATAGAAGAACCGTGAGGACCTGGCAGCGGACTGGTTTCGCACCAGATAGGACGGATTTCTGTAGTAGCACGACCGTCCAGACGTTTGCCTTCATCAAGGATACAACGACGCATTGCTTCTTTTTCTACGTCGTGATAGTAGCGGTCAATCATCGGACCCTTTTCTTCCAGTTCTTCTTCAGAGAACTGAGCCTTGAATTCTTCGCAAACAGCATCGAAAGCATCTCCTCTTTCGTGTTTGTTCTTGTTGCCTGATTTTGCAATGGCGTATGCTTTTTCGTAGCAAGCATCGTGTACAGCCTTGCGCAGGTCTTCGTCATTTTCTTCGTGACAGTATTCACGTTTTACAGTCTTGCCGACTTCTTCCATCAGTTCCATCTGAGCCTTGCAGTGAACCTTGATTGCTTCGTGAGCAAACTTCATGGCCTCCAGCAAGTCTTGTTCTGAAACTTCCTTCATTTCGCCTTCCACCATCATGATGTTTTCATAAGTAGCGGCAACCATGATGTCCATGTCAGCACGTTCCAATGCTTCGAATGTCGGGTTGATGACAAACTGACCGTCGATACGTGCTACACGTACTTCAGAAATCGGACCTCCGAACGGAATGTCAGAAACAGCCAGTGCGGCAGAAGCAGCCAGACCAGCCAGTGCATCCGGCATATCTACGCCATCAGCAGAATAAAGTATGATATTTACGTAAACTTCAGCATGATAATTGTCCGGGAACAGAGGGCGCAATGCGCGGTCTACCAGACGGCAAGTGAGGATTTCGTAATCTGAAGCCTTTCCTTCACGTTTGGTAAAGCCACCGGGGAAACGTCCGAATGCGGAGTATTTTTCTCTGTACTCTACCTGGAGAGGCATAAAATCTGTACCGGGAACTGCATCTTTTGCTGCACAAACAGTAGCCAGCAACATGGTGTTACCCATGCGTAGCATAACAGCACCATCTGCCTGTTTTGCCAGCTTTCCCGTTTCGAGTGTGATGGTTCTTCCATCATTCAGCTCGATCGTCTTAACAATAGGATTGATCATAAAAATTGATTTAATATTATTTCATCTAAAAAAGCGTACAAAGATAATGTTTTATTATGGATAAAAGCGGGTATTTATGTAAAAGTTTCAGTATGAAGTGCTTTTTATATAATAATTTGTCGTAAAAACAACGGTTTTCGTCGGTTGGATGATGGATTTATCTTTTAAAAACTTTGTGACGTCATGAAAAGCCGTATCTTTGCACCTTGAATTTACATAAGAATGTGAGATTAAAGAAAATCAGGTATGAGAAGAAATACTTATCTGTTAACGGCATTGCTGTCGGCCGGACTGATGGCATGTCACAATGAGCCTGCTTTCAAGGTAGAGGGAACGGTGTCGGGTGCAGCGACAAGATGCTGTATCTGGAGCATACCAGCCTGGAAGGTATAGTAAAAGTCGATTCTGTCAAGTTGGATGAGAGTGGAACGTTTCACTTTTCGGGTGCTCGTCCGGATTCTCCTGATTTTTATCGGCTTCGACTGGATAATCAGGTGATTAATTTCTCTGTTGACTCTACTGAAACTGTAACAGTGAAAGCCGATAATTCCGGTTTTGCTACCGCTTATCAGGTAGAGGGCTCAGAAAATAACCAAAAGATAAAGGAACTGGTACTGCTTCAGCAATTTGCAGGAGCAGGTGAATAAATTAGGACAGTCCGGACTTCCTGCCGGAGTAGCTCAAGACAGTCTGTTCTCATTGGTGAATGCATATAAAGATCAGGTAAAGCTCAATTATATTTTTGCAGCTCCTAACAAGGCATACGCTTATTTTGCTTTGTTCCAGCAGTTGAACGGCTATATGATTTTTGACCCGCTGACCAGTAAGGAAGATGTGAAATGCTTTGCGGCAGTAGCTACCAGCTTGAACAACTTGTATCCTCATGCCGACCGTTCACGCAACCTTTATAATATGGTAATAAAAGGTATGAAGAATACACGCACGCCCCAGGTAAAAGATGTGACACTTCCGGCTGACAAGATTCAGGAAGCTTCTATCATTGATATTGAGCTGAAGGACTTGAACGGTAAGACACATCGCCTGACAGACTTGAAAGGTAAAGTTGTCTTGATTGATTTTACAGCCTATTCTTCTGCCGCTTCGGGTGCGCGTAACTTAGCTTTGCGTGAATTGTATAACAAATATGCTTCTCAAGGCCTGGTGATTTATCAGATTTCTTTGGATGCAGACGAACATTTCTGGAAGACGGCTGCAGATAATCTTCCCTGGATATGTGTCCGCGACCCGCAAGGACCTTATTCTACCTATCTTAACTTGTACGGCGTAACCCAGTTGCCTACCGCATTCCTGGTTAACCGTAATAACGAGTTGAGCTTGCGTGTGGGGGAAAAGACAAATATGGAAGAAGCCATCAAGAATTTGTTGTAACATGTTGAAAAGCATGTACGGATAAACTTGACTGGTATTGTAAAAAGATTTATCTTTGTCGCAAGATATAAGACTCTGAGAAAGAGAGGCTGTATCAAAATAAAAATTGATTTGTCAGATTGTCATTCTGAACAAAGTGAAGAACCCGTTTGTTTCCCATCCTGTGGAGGGTTCACTCTTCGTTCAGAATGACTTTACTTTTGTGATAAACGGTTCTTATTTTGGACAGCCCTTTACTTTTGTTGAAAATAAATAATTTAATAACGAATATTTAAGGAGAAAAATTATGGCTTACATGTCAGAAGAAGGCTATCAGAAGCTGGTAGCTGAATTGAAACATTTGGAATCGGTGGAACGTCCGAAGATTGTGGCTGCTATTGCAGAAGCACGTGATAAAGGCGATTTGTCAGAGAATGCAGAATACGATGCTGCAAAAGAGGCACAAGGCTTGCTGGAAATGAAAATCAACCAGTTGAAGGCAACCATCGGTGATGCCAAGATTATTGATACATCTAAACTGAAGACCGACACTGTGCAGATTCTGAGCCGTGTGGAACTGAAAAATGTGAAAACAGGTATGAAGATGGCTTACACTATCGTATCAGAAAGTGAAGCTAACCTGAAGCAGGGTAAGATTTCAGTGAATACACCGATTGCGCAGGGCCTGTTAGGAAAGAAGGTAGGCGATGTAGCAGAAATCACTATTCCACAGGGAAAGATCTCTTTGGAAATTATGGGTATATCATTTTAATGTATAAGGCAGGTCCGCTTTGGCGGGCTTGCCTTATTTAATATCTAAACAATATGGCAACAATATTCAGTAAAATCATTGCGGGCGAAATTCCGAGCTACAAGGTAGCCGAAGATGCCAATTTTTATGCGTTTCTTGACATCAATCCTTTGGTGAAAGGACATACGCTGGTAGTTCCCAAGCGGGAAGTAGACTATATCTACGATTTAAGCGATGAGGAGCTGGCTCAGATGCATGTGTTTGCCAAGCATGTGGCGCTGGCTATCCAGAAAGCTTTCCCTTGCAAGAAAGTAGGTGAAGCTGTGATTGGTCTGGAAGTTCCTCATGCACACATTCACCTGATTCCTATCCAGAAAGAATCAGACATGTTGTTCTCTAATCCGAAACTTAAACTTTCTCAGGAAGAATTTACTGAAATCGCCAATGCAATAAATTCTGCTTGGAAAGCTGAAAGCAAATAATTTTCTTCTCAAAAATACCTTTGATATAAAGGATTCTTCGTATTTTCAGGCGTGGTTTTCAGTTGGGCAGATTCCATGAAAACCATGCCTGTTTTCTTTTTAGAATTGTAACCTATGCGTATTAGACGAATTTCTTTCTTTATTCTTCTTTGCTGTCTGTGCTGGAATGTTTTTGCAGCCGAATATCAGATAAAAGGAGTGGTGATTGACAAGTCCACCCGCCAGCCGTTGGAGTTTGTGAATGTGCTTGTGGTGGGACTGGGTATCGGTGCTTCTACCGATGCCAACGGAAATTTTCTCATCACTCAGGTGCCACCGGGTATTTACCGTCTGCAATCTTCTTTCCTTGGGTATAAAACAGAACTGACTCCGGAATATCGGGTGAACCACGTGACACCTTATGTACAGATTGAACTGGAGGAAGAAAATGCGTCGTTGAATGAGGTGATTGTGACAGCTTCTCCTTTTCAGAAGGTACCAGAGAGCCCTGTCAGCCTTCGGGTGATTGGCTTGCAGGAGATTGAAAAAGCTCCGGGTGCCAACCGGGATATTTCAAAAGTTGTACAAAACTATCCGGGGGTAGCCTTTTCTCCTATAGGCTATCGCAATGACCTGATTGTGCGGGGAGGTGGTCCTTCCGAAAACCGTTTCTACCTGGATGGGGTAGAGATTCCGAATATCAATCACTTCAGTACACAAGGAGCTTCCGGAGGTCCTGTCGGACTGATTGATGCCGATTTGATTCGTAGTGTGAAGTTTTACAGCGGGGCATTCCCAGCCGACAAAGGTAATGCGTTGAGTAGTGTGCTCGACTTTAGTCTGCGTGATGGAGACATGGAGCGCAATTCCCTGAAAGCAACTTTAGGTGCCTCAGAGGTCTCACTCAGTTCCAACGGACATATTGGCAACAAGACTTCTTATTTGGTGTCGGTACGCTAGTCTTATTTGCAGGCATTGTTTAAAATCTTGGGTCTGCCTTTCCTTCCGGCCTATACCGATGCTTCCTTTAAAATTAAAACCCGTTTTGACAGCCACAACGAACTGACTTTACTTGGTCTTGGAGGAATTGACCGCATGAAACTCAATTTGGGGATTGAAGGAGAAGATGCTGAGTATATGTTCAGTTACCTTCCCGAAATTAATCAGGAAACCTATACCGTAGGAGGTGTGTACCGTCATTATTCCCAGCGGCATGTGCAGGCAATCGTATTAAGTCAAAGCTATCTGAACAACCGTAATGTAAAATATCGGGACAATGACGAAAGCAGTGAAGAAAATCTGACGCTGCGGCTGGGCTCTATCGAGCAGGAAACCAAATTGCGTATGGAAAACACCTCTTCATGGAGCGTGTGGAAAGTAAAAGCCGGGTTCGACCTGAATTACTCCCGTTACAAGAGCAATGAATACCGCAAGGTCTTTGCCAATGCCTGCGGGAATATGATTACCATACCGATTTGTCTCTCTGGCGTTGGGGAATGTTTGCCTCAGTCGATTATGCCGCTCCCGACAAAAGTTTCACGGCCTCCATGGGCGTACGTACCGACGGAAATAATTATAGCGATAAAATGAAGGAGTTGTGGCGTCAGCTTTCCCCACGTTTGTCAGTATCTTACCGGTTGGTTGAGGGACTTACTCTGAGTGGCCATGTGGGACTGTATTATCAGCTTCCTTCTTATACCGCCTTAGGCTTCAAAGGGGAAGAAGGAGAGTATGTCAACCGTCACTTGGATTACATCTCCGTGTCACAGGAAAGTCTGGGATTGTCATGGACACCCAATGAAAATATGGAGCTGTCAGTGGAAGGCTTCTATAAATTATACGGACACATGCCTTTCTCCTTGTCCGACCAGATACCACTCTCCTGCAAAGGAAATGATTATGGAACCATCGGAAATGAAGCACTCTCTTCCGAAGCAAAAGGTCGCTCGTACGGGGTAGAACTGATGTTCAAGTGGCTGCTGACCCAGAAGCTGAATCTCTCTTCCTCACTGACCATTTTCAAGAGTGAATTCAAGGATGGCGAGCAAGGAAGCTATGTACCTTCCGCCTGGGATAACCGTTTTATTCTGAATATGAGTGGAACCTATAACTTCCCCAAACATTGGAGTTTAGGAGCTAAAGTCAGTTGCATAGGTGGTTCTCCTTATACGCCTTACGATGTGGAAAAATCTTCGCTGGTGGAAGCTTGGAATGTGCAGGGACGTGCTTACTATGATTATAGCCGCTATAATCAGGAGCGTTTGCCGGTCTTCGGACAACTGGATGTGCGGGTAGATAAAACCTTCTATCTGAAAAAATGTATGTTAGGCTTTTATCTCGACATCCAGAACATTACGGCCAGTAAACTGCGTCAGCCCGATGCCTGATGAGTACGGGACAGATTGAAAATCCTTCCGCACCGCTGAGCGAGCAGCGATATGTCATGAAATCCATCCGGCAGGAGAGTGGCACGTTACTCCCTACGTTGGGAATTACCTTTGAGTATTAAGTCTGGTCGCTATAAAAAGAATGGCCTGTCTCTCTGTTCGTGGAAAGACAAGCCATTCTTTTTATGTGTGAGAAGGTTTACTGTAACTCATGAATACAGCTCACCAAATTTCATTTCTGCATCGTTGACAAATTTCCGGATGGCATTCTGATCATCCTTTTTGCAGATGAGCAGGGCATTCCCCTGTTCTGCACCAGATACCCTTCCAAGTCTTGTACAACCACTAATTTATCTTTGGGAGTCATGATGATATTGTCCTTACAGTTATATAGCAACGCATTACTGTACGTCGTCACATTCTGATTTTCGTCTTTGGGAGAAGCATCATACAATGCATTCCATGTACCTATGTCCGCCCACCCGAAGTCACAAAGCAGTACATATACATTGTCAGCCTTTTCCATGATGCTATAATCAATGGAGCTGTTGGGGCAGGTACTGAATTTCGGCATGTCACATTCCACTTGTGGACATACTTCCGCCATCATTTCATGGAATGCCTCATTATCGTTTTGACGTGCCATACAAAGATGCCGGAATTCCAGTAGAACTCATTGCTTTGTACAAATACCTCGGCAAACTCCCGTAACGGCTTCTCGATGAATGTCTTGACTTTGTAAAAATCTTCTTCTTTTTCTTCGGAAACCTGAATATAGCCATAACCCGTTTCCGGATAGCTGGGTTTAATACCCAATGTCAGGAGCTTGTCCGAGTGGGATGCAAATTCCAGCGATTTCAGAATATCCTGTTTGAACTCGTCCATTTTTAGAATCAGGTGATCAGAAGGAGCTACCACGATGCTGGCATCCGGATTGATTTTTTGAATGACATACGATGCGTATGCAATGGCAGGTGCCGTATTTCGGTGTTCTTCTTCCACAATCAGGTTAGATTCGCTGAAACCGGGAAGCGAGTTTAGTACCAGTTCCCTATAATGCTGGTTAGTCGTAATGAAAATATTCTCAGCAGGAAGAATTTGCTTATATCTTTCGTAAGTTTGCTGCAAGAGTGTCTGGCCAGTTCCAAAAAAGTCTAGAAATTGTTTGGGTAAGGCTTTCCGGCTGTATGGCCAGAACCGACGCCCGGTTCCTCCGGCCATGATGATGCAATAAAAATTTTTACTGTCCATGGTTAATGCTGGCATTAAAGTTTGATGCTAAGATAGGGTTTATTTTGTAAGAAACCCCCGAAAAGGATTCTAAATAGTGTTAGAAACTTTTTTTCAACTTTTTTGTCCGTATTCCTTGCACTATTGAAAAATATGTGTACTTTTGCACTCGCAATCAGAAATGATGCCCAGATGGCGGAATCGGTAGACGCGCTGGTCTCAAACACCAGTGGAGTAACATCCATCCCGGTTCGACCCCGGGTCTGGGTACTGAATGAAAGGCTAAGTGATTAATTGTCAATCGCTTAGCCTTTTTGTTTGCCTGATTTTTCCCCACATTTTCCCCACAGGCGCAAAAATATAGTAGTAAGTCATTATTTTCTTTGGCTACGCAATACAAATACACTACCTTTGAAAAGAGATAAATCCAATTAAATAAAAGTCAATGGAACAAGGTGTTTGGCAAGAGATTGAACGGTTATACCAAAAGTTTCAGCAACTTGGTATTAGTGAAGCGGTGGACTATGAAAAGTACTACCTCTATTCTCTTATTACCCATTCTACAGCAATTGAGGGTTCTACACTCACCGAAGCGGAGGCACAAATGCTTTTCGATGAGGGATTGACAGCTAAAGGGAAACCTTTGGTGTATCATTTGATGAATGAGGACTTAAAGAAGGCATATGAGCTTGCCAAAGAGGAAGCCAAAAGTAAGAAACCAATTAATTCAGCATTCTTGCAAAAGTTGAATTCGACATTGATGCGTACGACAGGCAGTATTTATAACGTTATGGGTGGCTCTTTTGATTCTTCCAAAGGTGAATTTCGCTTGTGTGGCGTGACGGCTGGTATTGATGGACGTTCTTATATGAGTTATCAGAAAGTCCCTGCCAAAGTAGAGGAACTTTGCGCTTTATTACAGGAAAAACAGAAGGCAGTGGGAACATTTCGGGAACAATACGAACTAAGTTTCAATGCCCATCTTAACTTAGTGACCATTCATCCGTGGGTCGATGGCAACGGAAGAACCGCCCGCCTACTGATGAATTATATTCAGTTCTGCTACAACCTTTTTCCGACTAAGATATTTAAGGAAGATAGGGAAGAGTATATTTCTGCCTTACGTCAATCACAGGAAGAAGAAACAAATCTGCCTTTTCTGGGCTTTATGGCTGTTCAATTAAAGAAATCGCTCTCTTTGGAAATTGAACGATTTAAGACTTCT
>ENA-OPZC01000074-OPZC01000074.1-human-gut-metagenome-genome-assembly--contig:-NODE-74-length-18991-cov-1.461991_pt1 | contig 18991 bp, 19 predicted proteins | sample MGYA00242477_ERZ504491 | MGnify/ENA primary metagenome ERZ504491 (study PRJEB26092, sample SAMD00036249) | human gut metagenome | host: Homo sapiens | study: EMG produced TPA metagenomics assembly of... | reverse complement strand
CAAATTCACTGTGATTCTGAGAAGAACACATGTATCTTCCAGATAAGACAGACATTCTGCTTTTGAATACTTTCGATTTTTACGCATGTTACTAAATAAATTGTGTCAACTTATTTAGTACACTACAGTTTAAAGTAAAACGCAAGTGCGTTTGAAGTAAAATGTACTTGCGTTTGAACTCAAACGTACTTGCGTTTCATATCAAACGCACTTACGTTTTTTCACCCCTTCTCTTGTTCTTATGAAAAGCATAAAAAATACCGCTGAAAAGACGCTCAAAATCTCTCCAGCGGCATCGTATACCTATAAAGAAACACCTTAACGAACCGGTATCTTAGCCGAAAGTTTCTCCAGAAAATACACTAAGAAAAAGCCTACTACCATCAGCACTACTGCTTCTGGCACATGTGCATTAGGCAATATATTGGTTTCTATCAAAGGCTTTACTTCTCCGTGGCTGTCGACAAATGTCTCTACCACCTCTTTCCAAGGCCAAACCTTATTCAGGGAGCCCAACATAAAGCCTGTCAATACCGCCAGCGTGATGTTGCGGAAATGTGCCAACGCATACGACAAGATACGCGAGAAAGAGGTAATTCCGATGCAGGCACCTACTCCAAATACAGCAATCACCACTACATCAAGCGTTTTCACTGCATCCATAATGAAAAAATACTTGCCTAACAGCACCAGAATGAAACTACCGGAAATACCCGGAAGAATCATGGCACAAATGGCAATAGCTCCGCACAGGAAGATGAAAAGCAGATTAGAAGGCGTTTCGGCCGGAGTTGCCACGGTAATATAAAAGGCAACCACTGCCCCAATGACAAAAGCCACCCACGTTTTCCAGCTCTTCCACTCCTTAATGTCTTTCGATACAAACCAGGTAGACGCCAGCACCAGTCCGAAGAAGAACGACCACACCAATATCGGCTGGTTTATCAACAGCCATGTAATCAGCTTGGCCAATGAAAATACGCTGATACCGATACCTGCAAGCAGGAAAAACAAGAAATTACCATTGATTTTCTTCCAGAAAGTCGCCCATTTTCCAGAGAAGAAAAGTTTCAGGCTTTCCAGATTAATACTTTTAATCGAGTTAATCAGTTCGTCATAAATGCCTACGATAAAGGCAATGGTTCCTCCTGAGACTCCGGGAACTACATCCGCGGCTCCCATTCCCATTCCTTTCAGCATCAGAACTGCATAGTCTTTCAGTTTTCGTTCCATCAATTTTTCCATAAATGATTAGCGAATGCAAAGTAAGTGAAAAAAATGCTCGGAGTCACTATCTCCAAAAACATTTTATGGTTTTTGTTGTTATATTTATGACGAATATTCAAAAATAGAATCATTATGGCAACAACTTTATTTCAAGGAACTCCCGTAGCACTGGCCGGAGAGTTTATACAAAAAGGGGTACAGGCTCCCGACTTTTCATTGGTAAAAGGCGATTTAAGCACTTTTTCTCTGGCTGATGCCAAAGGAAAATTTGTAGTGTTGAACATCTTCCCCAGCATGGATACCGGAGTATGCGCTGCTTCTGTACGTAAGTTCAACAAACTGGCAGCCGGAATGGAAAATACGTTGGTACTGGCTATTTCGAAAGACCTTCCGTTTGCACAAGGACGTTTCTGCACGGCAGAAGGAATTGAACACGTTATTCCTTTGTCAGACTTCCGCTATACTTCTACTTTCGGAAAAGACTACGGAGTGCTGATGACCGACGGCCCGCTGTGTGGATTACTGGCTCGCGCCGTGGTTATCCTCAATCCGGAAGGAAAGGTTATCTACACCCAGCTGGTTCCGGAAATCGTAGAGGAACCGGATTATGATGCCGCACTTGCTGCACTCAAATAAAATTTAAAGGTATATAAATAAGAAAAGGGACAGTCCGTATTTTTCACGTCTGTCCCTTTTCTTTTTATCTTTTGTCTATTTTCTTATTCCGCAGAAAAATCCTTGATTCGCTGTTCTTCCGTCAAGCGGCATACCAGCAAAGTATTGTCTTTTTCAGCCACGATATACCCGTCAAGCCCCTGTACCACTACTTTCTTTTCCTGAGTGGTATGTACGATGCAATTTCGCGATTCATACATTTTTATATTCGAACCGATGCAGACATTGTTATGCGCATCACGCTTGGAATTTTCATGAAGAGAACCCCAGGTACCCAGGTCGCTCCATCCGAAAGAAGCCGGAATACATAAATCTCATCTGCCTTTTCCATCACGGCATAGTCCACCGAGATATTTTCACATGTCGGGAAGAGCTCATCCACCATCTCCTGTTCCTTGTCTGTATAATAATAAGGAAGCAGACGTTCGAACACTCTTGCCATGGCCGGCTGATATACCCGGATGGCATTGACAATGGTATTCACATTCCAGACAAAGATTCCCGCATTCCAGAAATAATTGTTACGCTGCAAATAGCGTTCTGCCGTAGCCAGGTCTGGTTTTTCACGGAACGCATCTACACGATAGATTTCCTTATTGGAAGGACAGGCCATTGACAAGTCCGCTTCAATGTAGCCGTAACCAGTCTCCGCACGATTGGCTTTCATTCCCAATGTCACAATGGCATCCGAATCGGCCGTAAACTTCATGGCCGATGTGACTACACGGGCAAACTCACGTACGTTCATTACCACATGGTCACTCGGTGTCACCACGATATTGGCTTTCGGATTACGTACCTTGATTTTCCAGCTTACATACGCAATGCAAGGTGCAGTATTACGACGACAAGGTTCCAACAAAATATGGTCAACAGGCACTTCGGGAAGCTGCTCTTTTACTATTTCCGCATATTTGGCCGAGGTTACCACCCAGAAATTTTCCGGCAGACATACATCTTTAAAACGATCGACGGTCAATTGGATGAGCGTACGTCCGCAACCCAGCACATCAATAAACTGCTTGGGCATCTCCGGGCTACTCATCGGCCAAAAGCGACTGCCTATGCCTCCGGCCATAATGACCACATGGTTATTCATTGGATTCATAACAAACTTTTCTTGATAATATCGCAAAGTTAACTCATTAATTTGAATATTTCCTATCTTTGCAAAAAATTATCAACTGAAAATGAGAACATATCCATGCGTCCTGACCATCGCCGGTTCCGACTGCAGCGGTGGCGCAGGCATACAAGCTGATATTAAAGCCATATCTGCGTTAGGTGCATACGCAGCCAGTGCCATTACTGCCATTACCGTGCAGAATACGCTCGGAGTAACGGGCATTCACCCCGTTCCTCCCGCTTACGTGAAAGGGCAAATAGAGGCCGTTATGGACGACATTCGCCCGAAAGCTGTGAAAATCGGGATGATTAACGACGCGGAAATCGTAAAGGTAATAGCTGAATCTATCCTCAAATATCATCCTGAATACGTGGTGTTCGACCCGGTTATGGTGTCGACCAGCGGATGCAAGCTGATGGAAGACGAAGCTATCGAAGCCATCACTACCCGGCTTATACCTCTGGCCAGCCTCATCACTCCCAATCTGAGTGAAGCGGAAATCCTGGCCGGACAAAAAATCCGCACCGTAGAAGACATGAAACGTCAGGCTAAAGAAATGCTGAAGTTAGGATGTAAAGGAGTGCTCATCAAGGGAGGACACCTGGACGGAGGACTGATGTGCGATGTGCTGCAAACGGCTACGGAAGAAGCCCCGCACTTGTTTACAGCCCCGAAAGTAAACAGCCGGAATACACACGGGCACAGGATGTACCTTGTCTTCTGCCATCGCCACGTTTCTGGCATTGGGAGAACCCATGTCTGTAGCTGTAAAGAAAGCCAAACAATATGTATACAAAGGTATTGAATCTGGAAAAGACGTTTGCATCGGAGGCGGACACGGCCCGTTGAACCACTTCCACTCCCCCGTCGCCATGCACATTTTCGACAAAAATGAGTAATATCTCAAAAGAATCATTACCTTTGCAGACAATAACTTATAAACAAGAAAGATAATCATTATGAAAGCATTTGTATTTCCTGGACAAGGAGCACAATTCGTAGGTATGGGAAAAGACCTGTACGAAAACTCTCCGCTCGCTAAAGAATTATTCGAGAAAGCCAATGATATTTTAGGTTACCGCATTACAGACATCATGTTCGAAGGTACTGACGAAGACTTGCGTCAGACTAAGGTGACACAGCCTGCCGTATTCCTGCACTCTGTAATCTCTGCATTGTGCATGGGCGACGCTTTCCAGCCAGAAATGACTGCCGGACATTCTTTGGGTGAATTTTCTGCCTTGGTAGCTGACCGGTGCTCTGTCATTCGAAGACGGATGAAACTGGTGTATGCACGTGCCATGGCTATGCAGAAAGCATGCGAAGCTCAGCCGTCAACCATGGCTGCCATCATCGCATTGCCTGATGAGAAAGTAGAAGAAATCTGTGCTTCCAGTTGCCGCTGAAGGAGAAGTTTGTGTGGCAGCCAACTACAACTGCCCGGGACAGATTGTGATTTCTGGTAGCATCGAGGTATCAACAAGGCTTGCGAACTGATGAAAGCTGCAGGTGCCAAACGTGCCCTCCCGCTGAAAGTAGGTGGTGCGTTCCACTCTCCGCTGATGAACCCTGCTAAAGTAGAACTGGAAGCTGCTATCAACGCTACAGAATTCCATACACCTAAATGCCCGATTTATCAGAACGTGGATGCACTTCCACACACTGATCCGGCTGAAATCAAGAAGAACCTGGTGGCACAGCTTACCGCTTCTGTACGCTGGACACAGACTGTACAGCAGATGATTGCCGACGGAGCTGATGACTTCACAGAATGTGGTCCGGGTGCAGTATTGCAGGGATTAATCAAGAAAATCAACAAAGACGCCAATGCGCATGGAATAGCATAATCAGGCCATGAGTCTGACAAGGGCACGAATTATACAAAGCAGACGGATTCTCTTTCTTATCCGTGCGAAAGTATAATTCGTGCTTTTTTCGTTTTTAAAATTATTCAAACATTATGGAAACAACAGAAAAGATTATCATATACCAAGTTTTTACCCGCTTGTTTGGTAACCAGAACAAGACCTGCCGTCCGAATGGCAGCCTTGAAGAAAACGGATGTGGAAAGATGAATGATTTTACCAAACAGGCCTTACATGAAATCAAAAAATTAGGCGCTACACACATCTGGTACACCGGACTGATAGCACACGCTTCGCAAACGGATTACACTGCATACGGCATTCCCAAGAACCACCCTTCCATTGTGAAAGGGAAAGCAGGCTCTCCGTATGCCATCCGCGATTATTATGACATCGACCCGGACTTGGCCGAGCATGTAGACAAGCGTATGGAGGAATTCGAGCATTTGGTTACACGCAGCCATGAATGCGGACTGAAGGTCATCATGGATTTCGTTCCGAACCATGTGGCACGGCAGTATCACTCTCTGGCCAAACCGGCTGGTGTAAAGGATTTGGGTGAGAACGATGACTGCTCTCAGGATTTCAATCCACAAAACAATTTCTACTATATACCGGGACAGAAGCTGGCAGGCGAAATCGACCTTTATGATCCGGAACAAGGGAATTACGAGGAAATGCCGGCCAAGGCTACCGGAAACGACCGCTTTGACGCATGGCCCAACCGGAACGACTGGTATGAAACCATCAAACTGAATTATGGAGTGGACTACCTGCATCACACCGGAGGACATTTTGACCCGATACCGGACACCTGGAAGAAAATGGAAGACATACTGAGCTACTGGGCCGGAAAAGGTATCGACGGTTTCCGTTGCGACATGGCCGAAATGGTACCTTGCGAATTCTGGGGATGGGTTATTCCTCGTATCAAGGCTGCCTTCCCGCAGATTATCTTTATTGCCGAAGTGTACAATCCGAATGAATACCGTAACTATATTTACAACGGACATTTCGATTACCTATATGATAAGGTAGGACTGTATGACACGCTGAGAAACATTACTTGCGGATATGGTTCAGCCACCGGAATCACCCACTGCTGGCAAAGTGTAGACGACATTCAGGACCACATGCTGAATTTCCTGGAAAACCACGATGAACAGCGCATTGCATCCGACTTCTTTGCTGGCAATCCATTCAAGGCTGTTCCTGCCTTCATCGTATCTTCCTGCCTGCGAAGCAATCCGGTCATGGTCTATTTCGGACAGGAATTGGGCGAAAAAGGAATGGACTGCGAGGGTTTCAGCGGACAGGACGGACGAACCACTATCTTCGACTATTGGAACGTAGACAGCATTTACCGCTGGAGTAACCGCGGACGCTGGAATACGCATCTGCTCAGTGAAAAGGAAAAGGAACTGCGTAAAACTTACGAAACCATCCTGCATATCTGCCAGAAAGAACAGGCCATCAGCAAAGGTGAATTCTTCGACCTGATGTATGTGAACCTGAACGGATGGCAGATGAATGAGCACAAGCAGTACGCTTTCTTGCGTAAATACGGTCAGGAAGTACTCTTCATTATGGTAAACTTCAGCGACACGGCAACTCAGGTAGCAGTTAACGTGCCGGCTCATGCATTTGAATACTTCAAAATGACTCCATCTGCCCAATGCAATGCCAAGGACCTGCTTACCGGAAAGACAGAAAAAATCTGCTTCACGCCCGAAAGTCCCACTTGCACGGAACTGCCTGCATACGGTGGAAAGATTTTTAAACTAAAAGTAAAATAAACAGCCGAAACAGGACCGATAGCTTTCAAACGTAAATAGTTTTAATTTATTTTGTTTGGAAACTGAAACAAAAAGGTATCTTTGCACAAATAAGCATAACTTTGTGCAAACTATAAATACAATTATATGGAAAAAAGCTTTCTGGCCTCATTGAGGACAGTATCAAAAAGAACTGGGACCTGGATGCCCTGACAGACTATAAAAGGTGCCACTCTGCAATACAAGGATGTAGCACGTAAAATAGAAAAACTGCATATTTTGCTGGAAGAAAGTGGCATCAAGCCGGGCGATAAGGTAGCCTTGTGCGGACGCAACAGTTCACACTGGGGAGTAGCCTTTCTGGCTATCCTGACATACGGCGCGGTAGCAGTTCCTATTCTTCATGAATTCAAGGCAGACAATGTACATAATATCGTCAATCATTCCGATGCCCGTCTTCTCTTTGTAGGAGATGTGGTATGGGAAGCGTTGAACGAGGCTGAAATGCCGAACCTGGAAGGTATCATTCTGATGACCGACTTTACCTTGTTAGTATGCCGCAGCAAGCAGTTGGAATATGCCCGTGAACACTTGAACGAAATGTTTGGAAAGAAATTTCCACGCAATTTCCGGAAGGAGCATGTCAGCTACCGAAGAGATATTCCGGAAGAACTGGCACTTATCAACTATACCTCTGGAACGACCAGCTTCTCTAAGGGGGTAATGCTTCCTTACCGCAGTCTGTGGTCGAATACACAGTTCGCATTTGAGGTGTTGACCCTGCAACCTGGCAATAAGGTAATCTCCATCTTACCTATGGCACACATGTACGGACTGGCATTTGAATTTATCTATGAATTCTGTGCAGGTTGCCATGTGTACTTCCTCACTCGTATGCCGAGCCCCAAGATTATTTTCCAGGCGTTCTCGGAAGTGAAGCCCCACATTGTGATTTCGGTTCCACTTATCATTGAGAAGATTATCAAAAAGAACGTGTTGCCTAAGCTGGAAACACTGAAAATGAAACTTCTGCTGAAGGTTCCTCTGATTAATGATAAGATTAAGGAAGCCGTACGTGAACACATGGTGCAGGCTTTCGGTGGAAATTCTACGAAGTCATTATTGGAGGAGCAGCTTTCAATCAGGACGTAGAAAGACTACTCAGAAGTCTGGATTTCCCATATACGGTAGGATATGGAATGACCGAATGCGGACCGATTATCTGCTACGAGGACTGGTTGCGCTACAAACCGGGGTCTTGCGGTAAAGCCGCACCACGTATGGAAATAAAGATAGACAGTCCGGACCCTCAGAATATTGTAGGAGAGATTCTTACCCGAGGAGAAAACGTGATGTTAGGATATTACAAGAATCCGGAAGCAACGGCACAGGCAATCGATGCGGAAGGCTGGTTGCACACAGGCGACTTGGGGGTAATGGATAAAGAAGGAAACGTGACCATCAAAGGCCGAAGCAAGAATATGCTGTTAGGACCTTCAGGACAAAATATCTACCCGGAAGAAATCGAAGAAAAGATAAGCAACCTGCCGTATGTATGCGAAAACATTGTGATTCAGCAAAGCGACCATAAACTGGCTGCGCTTATCTATCCGGACTTTGAGGAAGCCTACAAACAAGGATTGACAGATGCCGATATTGAAAGAATCATGGAAGAAAACCGTGTAGCGGTGAATGCGGAACTTCCTGCTTATTCTCAGATTACGCGCATCAAGATTTATCCGGAAGAATTTGAAAAGACACCTAAGAAAAGCATCAAGCGTTTCTTATACCAAGAAGTCAAGTAGCATCATGAAACGAACATTTATATCCGCGTTCCTGTTAGGAGGTATCCTGGCAGGAACGCACTTATCTGCACAGGAAACGAAACCGGCCTCAGCTCTGAAAAAAGGTCCGAATGTTTCACTGAACATCACCAATAAAAAGAAATTCCCGCCAAGGACATACGTAAACCTTGGCTTATTTAGCAATTATTCTTGTTTGAACGGACTTGGTATCAACGCGATTTCCAGCCTTCAGCATTATAATTCGTATGGTATGCAGATTTCCGGATTTACCAATGTGTCCGGACTGAAATCTACGGGGGTACAAATCTCCGGTATTGCCAATGTGACGGGTAAAAGAGCCTGCGGGTTTATCCTTTCCGGATTGACAAACGTCACAGGTACTTCTGCATACGGCTTATCCATTGCTGGTTTGGGAAATATTTCCGGAGGAGACATTAAAGGTGTTGGCATTGCCGGTTTGGTCAATGTCAGCGAAGATACCAGAGGACTTGCTATCTCTGGCTTGGCCAACGTAAACAAGGATATTCAAGCCGGACTCATTATTGGAGGATTGATGAACGTTTCCGGAAATTCTTCCAGAGGTGTACAACTGACTTCTCTATTAAACGTAAGTGGAAAGTCTAACCAAGGATGGCAATTAGCTGGACTTGGTAATGTGAGTGTAGAAAATAAAGGGGTACAAACTGCCTTGCTCAATTACAGCGTCACTAACAGAGGGGTACAGTTAGGAGTAGGAAATGTCAATACTAAAAACAGTTCCAAAGGTTATCAGATCGGTATTGTCAATGTCAGTACGGACAGTACGGCCCATCAGATTGGATGCATCAACCTGAAACCACAAACCCGTGTGCAAATGCTTATATCCGGAGGTAACGCCAATAAAGCCAGCCTGTCTATCCGGTTCAAGAACAAATATACTTATACGCAAATCGGTACAGGTGCATACTATCTGGGCGTAGACAATAAACTTTCCGTCACAGGATTCTATCGTGCAGGCGTATATCACAGCCTGACTGACAAATTAGACCTCAGTGCCGACCTTGGATATTATCACATAGAATCATTAGAAAACAAGCACCATGGTTATCCGGCCCGTTTATATGCTATCGAGCCGCGAATAAGTCTGGAATATAGCTTGACAAAGAAATTCGGCCTGTTCCTTGCTGGTGGATACGGATGGACCCGGACATATAAAGGCAATCAGGCTTTCGATAAGAAAATGGTGATTGAAGCAGGAATGGTTTTGTTCTAAACAAAACCATTCCTTTTTATATGAATAAAAGATTTTACTTATCCGTTCAGACTTGCAGAACGCACACGGCTCAGGGTTTCCGGTGTCATTTGAAGCAAAGAAGCGATATAGACTAGAGGAGCACGCTTCAGGATTTCGGGATGCAACTGAAGCAATTTATTATAACGTTCATGCGCCGGCTCAAAACGCAACGTATCAGCCTTTACCTGAGATTCAATCAAGGAAGCTTCAAATAGTTTGCGATACCACACTCCTATCTCTGCATCCTTTAAAGCCAGCTCTTCTATTTTATCTTTAGGTATATCCCACGCAATGGTAGGCTCCAAGGTTTCAATCATCAGACGGGTAGGCTCTTCTTTCAAATAGCTTTCCAGACAAATCACGACCCCTCCTTCATACGCTATATGTTCGGTCAGGTCCTTATCGTATTTAAAATAAAACTGACGAGTCAGTCCTTTTTCCAGATAAAGCATGGAACGGCAAACCTCCCCTTCGTCGAGGATACGTTCGCCTTTCTTGAATTTCCGGCAAACCAATATGTCAGCCAATTCATGAATCTGTTCCCGGCTTAACATACATTTCATTCCGGAAACCATAATCTTGGCTACTTCTATATTTGTCATCATATTATTCATTTCTAATTATTTGACCTTAATACGATCGAAACCTCACCAAATACACCAATAACCGCACTCTGAGAGACGAATGCCTTAGGATCAATGTCTTTAATTAAACGGAAAATAGTGTTGGATTCTCTTTTCTTAGCCAAGACAAACATCATTTTCACTCCGTTATGCGTATAACAGCCTACACCGTCAATAAAAGTAACTCCACGATGCAAGTCTTTATTAATACGCGCACCTATTTCTTCATATTTACTGGAGATAATAAAGAACTGAACAGACTGACGGGCACTGTTTACCACCTGGTCCAATACAAAACTGGAAATAAAGAGCACCACATATCCATAGACGACTTTCTCCCAGTTATGCAACACTAGGTAACTTGAAGAAATAATAATCACGTCACAAATCAGGATGACCCTTCCCAGCGTGATGTCACGATACTTGTTGATAATGGCCGCAATAATATCGGTACCTCCTGTACTTCCGTTGGCAGAGAATGCGACTCCGATACCGGCTCCACAGAAAGAAGCTCCCAGCACACACGACATGAAAGGCTGGTCATGAATCAACTCTCCAGTGACAAAATTCTGAATGACACTTAATATAAACGTCAACGTAAAGACGGCAAATATGGTCTTCAGGCAGAACTTCAACCCTAAGATCTTCAACGCAAGAAGAAGCAGTAGAAAATTTATAATCAGATAGGTATACTGCACTGGAAAGCCGGTTCCCCAATAAATGATAGATGCAATACCCGGCACCGCTCCTGAAGGAATATCACTCGGCAACAGAAATACGGTCCATCCGATGCCATACATAATCATACCCAAAGCAATCATTAAATAATCCTTGGTCTCTCTCAAAAATTTCTGCTTTCTTGTAGCAGGCAAAGCTGGATTCATTTTCGTATCGATTTTCTAAAAAAAATTCAGCTGCAAAAGTAAGAAAAATTCCATACAATTGACTTATATCAATTTCAAAAAATAAGAAAAATAAAGCAGGGACAATCTTTTAAAAATGACATGATTTTCGTACTTTTGCCGCCAAATAGAAGATAAATGGCATTAGTCAACGAACACCTGCTCAAATTACCGGAAAACTACTTGTTTACCGATATAGTGAAAAGAGTTAATTCTTTTAAAGTGACACATCCCCAGGCCCGCATTATTCATTTGGGAATCGGCGACGTGACCCTCCCTATCCCCAAAGCATGTGTAGAGGCTAATGCAAAAAGCAGCCGGTGAATTAGGGAATCCCAACACATTCAGAGGATACGGACCTGAGCAAGGATACGACTTCCTGATCGAAGCCATTTTGAAGCATGATTACGCCGCCCACGGCATTTATTTCGATGCCAATGAGATTTTCATCAGCGACGGTTCCAAATCGGATACGGGCAATATTGGCGATATACTGCGCCACGACAACAGTATCGGAGTGACAGACCCTATCTACCCGGCTTACATTGATTCAAACGTTTCATGCGGAAGAGCCGGTACATTGGAAAAAAACGGCAAATGGAGTAATGTGGTATACATGCCCTGCCGCATAGAGAACAACTTTATCCCAGAAATTCCCAAACAGCGCATTGACATTATTTATTTGTGCTACCCCAACAACCCTACCGGGGCTGTATTAAGTAAAAGCGAACTCAAAAAGTGGGTCAACTATGCCATAGAGAACGATGCACTGATTATTTTCGATGCTGCCTACGAACGATACATACAAGATCCGGACATTCCTCATTCCATTTATGAAATAAAAGGAGCCAAGAAAGTAGCCATCGAGTTCCGTAGTTTCTCGAAAACCGCAGGTTTCACCGGTGTGCGATGCGGATATATGGTAATTCCCAAGGAAGTGACCGCAGCCACTTTGGAAGGCAAACGGATTCCGCTGAACAAACTATGGCTCAGGCGACAATCCACCAAGTTCAATGGTGTATCTTACATCACCCAACGAGGAGCAGAAGCGATTTATACCCCCGAGGAAAAGAACAGGTGAAGCATGGTGCAATATTACATGGACAATGCCCGAATCATGAAAAAGATGCTCTCGAAGACAGGCATACAATTTTTTGGAGGAGAAAACGCTCCGTATCTATGGATAAAGGCACCGGACAACCAGACTTCCTGGAAGTTCTTCGACAAACTTCTGTACGAAGCACAAGTGGTAAGCACGCCTGGAGTTGGTTTCGGACCAAGCGGAGAAGGATATGTACGACTGACCTCTTTCGGCGAACGCCACCAATGCGAAGAAGGTATCCAGCGAATTTGTCAGTGCCTGTAAACAAAACAACCTGTAAATATAGAAATCAAATAACTTAAAATAAGAAATAAGGTATTATGTCAAAATTAAGATTCAGAGTAGTAGAAAAGGCATTTCACAAAAAACCGGTAGAAGTGGCCTCGCCAGCAACACGCCCCAGTGAATACTTTGCGAAATATGTATTCAACCGCGAAAAAATGTTCAAGTATCTGCCGAGCAACGTATATGCCAAACTCATTGATGTGATTGACAACGGTGCCACCCTCGACCGCAGCATCGCCAATGCCGTAGCCGACGGAATGAAAAATGGGCAATCGAATTAGGGGTGACCCACTATACACACTGGTTCCAGCCGCTGACAGAAGGTACAGCCGAAAAGCATGATGCTTTTGTGGAACACGATGGAAAGGGTGGCATGCTGGAAGAGTTTTCAGGAAAATTGCTTGTTCAGCAGGAATCAGACGGTTCTTCATTCCCCAATGGAGGTATCCGTAATACATTCGAAGCCCGCGGATACAGTGCATGGGACCCGTCTTCACCTGTCTTCGTGGTAGACGACACCTTGTGCATCCCGACCGTATTCATTGCTTATACCGGAGAATCACTCGACTACAAGGCTCCGTTGCTGAAAGCACTGCGTGCCGTAAACAAGGCTGCTCTGGATGTGATGCATTACTTTGACCCTTCTGTAAAGAAAATCATCTCTTACCTGGGATGGGAACAAGAATACTTCCTGGTTGACGAAGGCTTGTATGCTGCCCGTCCGGACTTGTTGCTGACTGGCCGTACCCTGATGGGACACGAAGCATCCAAGAACCAACAGCTGGAAGACCACTACTTCGGAGCCATTCCAACCCGCGTAGCTGCCTTTATGAAAGATTTGGAAATCCAGTCACTGGAATTGGGTATCCCGGTCAAAACACGCCACAACGAGGTAGCCCCAAATCAGTTCGAGCTTGCTCCTATTTACGAAGAATGTAACCTGGCAGTAGACCACAACATGCTGGTTATGTCGCTGATGAGAAAAGTGGCACGTAACCATGGTTTCCGTGTACTGCTCCACGAAAAACCGTTCAAAGGTGTCAACGGTTCAGGTAAGCACAACAACTGGTCACTTGGAACCAGCACCGGTACTTTATTGATGGCTCCGGGAAAAACTTCTGAAGAAAACCTGCGTTTCATCACCTCGTAGTAAATACCCTGATGGCCGTTTACCGTCACAACGGACTGCTGAAAGCTTCTATCATGAGTGCAACCAACACACACCGTTTGGGTGGTCACGAAGCTCCTCCTGCCATCATTTCTTCTTTCCTGGGAACACAGCTCAGCAAAGTGCTAGACCACTTGGAAGAAAGTACCAACGACGACTTAGTGTCTTTGGGTGGCAAACAGGGAATGAAACTGGATATTCCTCAGATTCCGGAACTGCTGATTGACAATACAGACCGTAACCGTACTTCTCCTTTCGCATTTACAGGAAACCGCTTTGAATTCCGCGCTCCGGGTTCAGAAGCTAACTGTGCCAGCGCCATGATTGCCCTGAATACAGCGGTAGCCGAACAGCTCATTGAGTTCAAGAAAGAAGTAGACGAACTGATAGAACAAGGAGAACCTAAGATTTCTGCTATCATACAGGTGGTTCGCAAATGTATCAAGGAATGCAAGCCTATCCGCTTCGACGGCAACGGCTACAGCGATGAGTGGAAGGTAGAAGCTGCACGACGCGGTTTGGACTGCGAAACCAGCTGCCCGGTAATTTTCGATAACTACCTGAAACCGGAGAGCATCCGCATGTTCGAATCAACTGGTGTAATGACCCGCAAAGAGCTGGAGGCCCGTAACGAGGTGAAATGGGATATGTACACCAAGAAAATCCAGATTGAAGCCCGCGTATTGGGTGATCTGGTAATGAATCACGTGGTTCCGGTAGCCATTGAATACCAGACAAAACTGATAGACAATGCATACAAGATGAAATCATTGTTCTCAGAAGAAGAAGCTCAGACCTTGTCAGCTGAAAACCTGGCTATCATCAAGGAAATTTCAGAACATACTTCCTTCATCAAGAAGCATGTAGATGAATGGTAGAAGCCCGCAAGGTAGCTAATCGCATTACCAGCGAACGTGAAAAAGCCATTGCTTATCACGATACAGTAGCTCCGATGCTGGAACAAATCCGTTACCACATCGACAAGCTGGAACTGATTGTCGACGATCAGATGTGGACACTTCCGAAATATCGCGAACTGTTGTTCGTTCGATAATTCCGGCATACAAGTCCTACCATTATTTTATCATCCCCGAAAGACTTTTATCGGCCAAATTGGCGATGAAAGCCTTTCGGGGATTTCTTTTCTGCATACTTTTTCTAACATTTTGTCTGACACGAAAGAATTATTTTCCACAAAGTATATATCTTTGCAGCATGGAATGGCTAATTAATTTATTTGTGGAACAATCCGCTCTTCAGGCGGTTATCATACTGTCGTTGATTACGGCAATCGGATTAGGATTAGGGAAAATTCATATCTGCGGTATCTCCCTTGGAGTCACATTTGTTTTCTTCACCGGAATTCTGGCCGGGCATTTAGGTCTCGCCATCGATCCGCAAATGCTCAGCTATGCAGAAAGCTTCGGATTGGTTCTCTTTGTCTATTCATTAGGACTACAGGTCGGTCCGGGATTTTTCAGCTCATTTCAGCGAGGCGGATACCGTCTGAACCTGTTAGGATTAGGAGTCATCTTCCTCGGTACAATAATGGCCGTAGTACTGAGCATGACCACCCCCATCAGTCTGCCTGACATGGTAGGTATTCTTTGCGGAGCCACTACCAATACTCCTGCCTTGGGTGCCGCACAGCAGACACTGAAACAGTTAGGTGAGCCCACCAGTGGAGCTGCCCTCAGTTGTGCCGTGACCTATCCGCTCGGAGTGGTGGGAGTTATTTTTGCCATCGTCGTTATCAGAAAGTTCTTCGTACGCCCGTCTGACATGCAGGAGCATGAACACGACGACTCCAACCACACGTACATTGCTACTTTTCAGATACACAATCCCGCCATCTTCAACAAGAGTATACAGGATATTGCTCAGGTAGGCTATCCCAAATTCGTCATCTCACGACTCTGGCGTGAAGGTACCGTGAGCATTCCGACTTCTGAAAAGATACTGAAAGAGAATGACCGTATTCTGGTAATCACGACCGAAAAAGATGCGCCCACACTGACCATTCTGTTCGGTGAACAGGAAAAACGGGACTGGAACAAAGAAGACATTGACTGGAATGCCATCGACAGCAAACTGATTTCCAAGCACATTATCGTCACCCGACCGGAAATCAACGGAAAGAAACTGGGTTCACTCCGTCTGCGCAACACGTATGGCATCAATATCAGTCGTGTGCTGCGAAGCGGTGTACAACTGCTGGCCACTCCGGGACTGGTACTGCAATTAGGTGACCGTCTGACGGTAGTAGGTGAAGCGGCAGCCATTCAGAATGTGGAGAAAGTATTGGGAAATACCGTAAAAACGCTTAAAGACCCTAACTTAGCCTCTATTTTTATCGGCATCATACTGGGACTCATCGTAGGGTCCATTCCTATTGCCATTCCAGGCATCAGCTCACCTGTCAAATTAGGACTGGCAGGCGGACCGATTGTAATCGGTATCCTGATTGGAGCCTACGGGCCTCGTCTGCATCTGGTGACCTATACCACGCGCAGTGCCAATCTGATGCTCCGAGGTATCGGCTTGTCTCTTTACTTAGCTTGTCTTGGACTGGATGCCGGTGCGCACTTCTTTGAAACCGTCATGCGTCCGGAAGGAGCCTTGTGGGTAGGCATCGGATTCCTGATAACCTTTATTCCTGTCGTTATCATGGCTTTGGTATCCCTTCGTCTGTGCAAAATGGACTTCGGCAATACATGCGGTATGCTCTGCGGAAGTATGGCCAACCCGATGGCACTGAACTATGCCAACGACATCATTCCAGGAGATGAACCTTCGGTAAGCTACGCGACGGTCTACCCTCTCGGAATGTTTACCCGCGTCATCATCGCACAATTAGTGCTCATGTTATTTTTATAGCAACTTTTAAATCACTCAATATCATGAAAACCTACAAACAAATTACCCCGGAAATGATACAGAAGGACATCCGCTACCTGGAACTCCTTTCACACGATTTTCCTAACCTGGCTGCAGCCAGCACGGAAATCATCAACCTGGAGGCCATTCTGAACCTTCCGAAAGGAACGGAACATTTTCTGGCCGACTTGCACGGGGAATACGAAGCTTTCCAGCATGTGCTCCGCAATGCTTCCGGAGCTATCAAACGGAAGGTAAACGAGATTTTCGGCAACAACCTCCGCGAAATGGAGAAAAAGGAACTCTGCACGCTGATATATTATCCGGAACAGAAGTTACAACTAGTAAAGGAAGTGGAAAAAGACCTTGTAGACTGGTATGTCATCACCCTGAACCAGCTGGTAAAAGTCTGCCAGAATGTATCATCCAAATATACACGCTCAAAGGTACGCAAGGCGCTGCCTGAAGAATTCTCCTACATCATTCAGGAATTGCTTCACGAAAGTCCCATGGACCCCAACAAGCAGGCTTACATCAATGTCATTATCCGTACCATTATTGAGACACGCCGTGCCGACGACTTCATCATTGCACTGTGTAACCTGATACAGCGACTGACCATCGACTCACTGCATATCTTAGGAGATATTTTCGACCGTGGTCCTGGTCCTCACATCATCATGGACACACTTTGCAACTACCATAACTTCGACATCCAATGGGGTAATCATGACATCCTCTGGATGGGAGCCGCTTCAGGAAATGACTGTTGTATAGCCAACGTACTGCGTCTGGCCATGCGCTACGGTAACCTTCCGGCATTGGAAGACGGATACGGCATCAACCTGCTTCCGCTGGCTACCTTTGCTATGGAAGCCTACGCCAACGACCCATGCGAATACTTTGCTCCTAAGATTGCGCCCGAAAGCAGTTCATACAATGACAAGACCTTGCGGCTCATCTCGCAGATGCACAAGGCCATCACCATTATCCAGTTCAAGCTGGAAGCTGCTGCCATCCGGCGTCATCCGGAATTCGACATGAACAGCCGTCTGCTGTTGCACCATATCGATTTCAAGCGGAAAGTATTCCAGCTTGACGGAAAAGATTACGAAATGCGCGACTGCCTGTTCCCGACCATCGACCCGGAAAACCCATACCAGTTGACAGAGGAAGAAGAAGAAATCGTACAGAAACTGCACAAATCCTTCACGGGAAGTGAAAAGTTGCGCAAGCACATGAAATGCATTTTCCGTTACGGATGCATGTACAATGTATGCAACTCCAACCTGCTCTTCCACGCTTCTATGCCGATGAATGCCGACGGAACGCTTAAGGAAGTAGACATCCTCGGAAAGAAATACAAGGGAGAAGCCCTGCTCAAGCGCGTAGGCCAGCTCATCCGTACAGCTTATTTTGCAGAAGAAGATAATCCGGAAAAAGCATTTGCCAGAGACTTCATCTGGTACCTGTGGTGCGGAAAGAACTCTCCTGCCTTCGATAAGAGTAAAATGGCTACCTTCGAGCGCTATTTCCTGACCGACAAGGAAACTCATAAAGAAGTGAAAGGCTATTATTACACTTTGCGCGACCGTGAAGATATCTGCGACATGATTCTGGATGAATTCGGCGTGGAAGGAGAACACCGCCACATCATCAACGGACATGTACCGGTAAAAGCAGTCAAAGGAGAGAAACCGATTAAGGCCAACGGTAAACTGATGGTTATCGATGGTGGATTCTCCAAGGCTTACCAACCGGAAACGGGTATTGCAGGCTACACATTGGTGTACCACTCACGCGGTTTCCAGCTTGTACAGCACGAACCCTTCACTTCTACCCAAAAAGCCATCGAAGAAGGACAAGACATCAAGTCGACCACCCAAATCGTAGAATTGAGCAGTCAGCGCATGATGGTGAAAGATACCGACAAAGGACGCGAACTGATGGTACAAATTGAAGATTTGAAGAAACTGCTGGTAGCTTACCAGAACGGCATTATCAAGGAAAGGGGTATTTAAATTTTCGTCTTATTCAATCAAAAAACAAAAGACACTGTCCAAAATTTTGTGTAAATGGAAACAGGATTCAGTTGTAAGTTTGTTCTTATATCTGGATTCTGTTTTCAAACATAAGCATAAATTGATTCATAATCAAGCCCCAGTTTGAAATAGGCATTGTCCATTTCTTTTCAATCTCCATAAGCGAAAGATATACGGTCTTTTTTACAGCATCGTCCGAAGGAAATGAAAGTTTTGATTTCGTGTACTTTCTGATTTTTCCATTCA
>ENA-OPZC01000071-OPZC01000071.1-human-gut-metagenome-genome-assembly--contig:-NODE-71-length-19060-cov-1.452068_pt1 | contig 19060 bp, 15 predicted proteins | sample MGYA00242477_ERZ504491 | MGnify/ENA primary metagenome ERZ504491 (study PRJEB26092, sample SAMD00036249) | human gut metagenome | host: Homo sapiens | study: EMG produced TPA metagenomics assembly of... | reverse complement strand
TGCGTTTGGATTAAAACGTCCTTGTGTTTGAAGTCAAACGCACTTGCGTTTTAACTAAAACGTACTTGCGTTTTGTTGCAAACGTCCTTGCGTTTTTTATAAGAAAAAATAGTATCTCAAGGGGCGATGAAAACTATTGTAAAATAGATGTTTTATATCATGTTTGTTTTTGCATCTTATTGATAATTAATGCTTTGTTTGTTGCTGTTCCCCCAGCCTTTTTAGGTGATGAATATTTTTGCACCCTTAAATGAACTATTTTGTCACCTCTTTCTATAATAAAACGGTACATTTGTGACGAAAACTTTAAAATCTAAATTTAATCTAAATTCTTGTATGCAAACCGAATTCCGAACTATTCTATGGAGAAGGGGATTGAGCATGATGTTGTTCGTCTTGTTCTCTGTAACTGTGGCTATGGCCAGGTACTCGTGAGGGGTACTGTGGTTGACCAGACGGGTGAAAGCGTTATTGGTGCCAGTATCCAAGTGAAAGGGACTACTCAGGGAACTATTACTGATATTGATGGTAAGTTCTCATTGGGAGTACCCGACAAAAAATCCGTTATTGTGGTCTCTTTTATTGGCTATGCCACAAAAGAACTGCAGGTGGATACCTCTAAGCCGATGTCTATCGTATTGGAAGAAGATACGAAGGTATTGGATGAAGTAGTAGTAGTAGGTTACCAGGAAGTAAGAAAGAAAGACTTGACCGGTTCCGTAGCTAAGGCAGATATGAATGAATTGCTGAATACTCCGGTTGGTTCGTTCGACCAGACTTTAGGTGGACGTATTGCCGGTGTGAATGTATCTTCCAGTGAAGGTACCCCAGGTGGAACCATGAACATTGTGATTCGTGGTAACAACTCGTTGACACAGGATAACTCTCCGCTTTATGTGATTGATGGTTTCCCCGTAGAAGATGCAGCTATTGCCAGCACTATCAACCCTTCGGATATTGAATCGTTGGATATTTTGAAGGATGCATCAGCTACGGCTATTTACGGTGCCCGTGGTGCGAATGGTGTTGTTATCATTACTACAAAGAAAGGAAAGGTTGGTAAGGCGCAATTGAGTTATGATGGTAGCGTAACCATGCAACATGTAACGCGTACTATTCCGATGATGGATGCATACGAATTTGTAAAATTGCAAGCCGAAATGTATCCGGAACAGATGACTTCATCCAATGGTGGTTATTTGATGGAATGGGAGGGTAAACAATGGACACTGGAAGATTACCGTAATATTGACCAGTATAACTGGCAGGATGAAATTTTCCGTACCGCTTTGCAGCACAACCACAACCTGCGTTTGAGTGGTGGTACGGAAGGAGTTCGTTATAATGCTTCTCTTTCTTATTATAATCAGGAGGGTATATTGCTGAATTCTGGTTATGAGCGTTTGCAGGGCCGTATGAACACGGTAGTTCGTCGTGACAAACTGAATATGAGTTTGACAGCCAACTATTCTCGTTCTATTCAGACTGGTTCCACTCCTTCAGAGAACTCTTACAGTGGTATGAACAACTTGTTCTATAGCGTGTGGGGGTATCGTCCGGTTACTTTCCCGAACAAACCGCTTAGCTCTTTGATGGATAACGTAATGGATGATGCAGTGGATAACAGCAACGACTACCGTTTCAACCCGATTATGTCGTTAAAGAACGAATACCGCAAAAATTATATCAATAACTTGCAGTTGAACGGTTTTGTGGAATATGAATTTATTAAAGGCTTGAAGTTGAAAGTTTCGGGTGGTTATACATACGATGCACGTAAGAATGACCAGTTTAATAACTCCAAGACACGTTATGGTGGTCCTACTTCAACAGATAAGGTAAATGCCCAAGTTGTTCGTAATGAACGTCTGACCTGGTTGAACGAAAATACATTGACTTATCAGACTAATATCAAGAAAAAAACACTTCTTTAATACATTAGTCGGTATTACATTCCAGAATTCGGATTATGAATATTATTCATTTAAGACCATTCATATACCTAACGAGTCATTAGGTATGGCGGGTATGAATGAAGGACAGGCAAGTACGACCAATTCATACAAGACTTCATGGTCAATGATGTCTTATCTTGCCCGTTTTAATTTATAATTACAAATCGAAATACTATGCAACGGCCTCATTCCGTGCCGATGGCTCTTCTAAATTTAGTAAAAAGAACCGTTACGGTTATTTCCCTTCTGGTTCTTTGGCCTGGAATTTTATGGAAGAAGAGTTTATGAAACCGTTGAAAAAGGTACTTGATGCTGGTAAGCTTCGTGCGAGCTGGGGATTGACCGGTAACAACCGAATTGGTGAATATGAATATTATGCCTTGTTGCAGGCGCTGAAGTCGAAAAGTGGGAGATTATATTTCTAAACGGAAGTATTCCAAGTGGTGTTTATCCTATTAATGGTAGTACTACCAATGTAGGAACGGTTCCTACTTCTATTGGTAATAGCAACTTGAAATGGGAAACCACGGAACAGTGGAATGTGGGATTGGATTTAAGTTTCTTCAAGGAACGTTTGAATTTTACAGCAGATATTTATCGTAAAACTACGCGAGATTTGCTCTTAGAGGCTTCTCTTCCGTTGACTTCCGGTTTCTACAGTGCAACGAAGAATATTGGTAAGGTACGTAATGACGGATTGGAATTGAGCTTGAATACAGTGAATATTCAGACAAAGGACTTTACCTGGTCAACCGATTTTAACATCGCGTTCAATAAGAATGAAGTATTAGCATTGTCTGAAGGGCAGAACAGCTTACTGACGGCAGCCTCATTTGACCAGAATTATAACTCACAGCCCAGTTACATTGCTCAGGTAGGATTGCCTATGGGTATGATGTATGGCTATATTTATGAGGGAACTTATAAGTATGATGATTTTAATAAATCTGGTGATACCTATACATTAAAGAAAGGGGTTCCATATTATTCTACAGAAACGAATACCCAGCCGGGTATGCCTAAATATAAGGATGTGAACGGTGACGGAATCATTGATTCTAACGACCGTACGATTATAGGCCGTGGCTTGCCGATTCACACAGGTGGTTTTACTAATAACTTTACTTACAAAGGATTTGACTTAAGTGTATTTTTCCAGTGGTCATACGGTAATGACATTATGAATGCCAACCGTCTGTTCTTTGAAAGCTCGAACAACAAGTCGCGCGAGCTGAACCAGTATGCCAGCTATGCCGGTCGCTGGACACCGGAAAACCCGGACAGTGACATTCCGGCAGCAACTACTTCTGCTTCAAATCGTGTGATTTCTTCCCGAATTGTAGAAGACGGTTCCTTCTTACGTTTGAAAACAGTGACATTGGGTTACACTTTCCCAAAAACGTTGATTGCAAAGGCTAAGTTAAGCAATGCAAGAGTTTACATGCTGCGCAGAATTTGTGGACATGGACCAGCTACTCTGGTTATGATCCGGAAGTGTCGGTTCGTAACAGTGCGTTGACTCCGGGACTTGACTTCTCTTCTTATCCGAGAGCTTATTCTATCAGTTTTGGTGTTAACCTAGGTTTCTAATAAGAGTTTACAAAGTTTTAAGGGATTAATTATGAAAGCATTAAAATATACGATTTTTACTTTATTGTTTGGCGGTGCACTGACATCCTGTAATTTTCTGGATAAAGAGCCTTACCAGCTTACACTGTCAGACTATTTTAATACGGCAGATGAGGCCAACTCTTTTTTGACCGGAATTTATGCAGAGTTAGGTCAGTCTACGTTCTATGGAGCAGACTATATGTATCTTGTGGGAGGTGATGATTTGTCTCACTATGGAGGTTCAGGACGTGCACCTGCCACTAAAGGACTGATTTGTAATAATGCTACTACCAGTGATGCGGCAGTAACAGGATTCTGGTATACTTTGTATTCCGGCATTAACCGTGCGAACATTTTTTTGGAAAATATTGATAAGGTTTCTGATATTGATTCTGGTTTGAAAGCTCAGTATACAGCGGAAGCAAGATTTTTGCGTGCGTTCTATTATTTTAACTTAGTGCAGTGCTGGGGGGACGTGCCTTTTAAAACAGAATCTACGAAAGATGTGGTAGGATTGGATATTCCTCGTACAGACAAGCAGGAAATTTATGATTTCATTATTAAGGAGATGCAGGAAGTTTCAGATGAAAAGACTGGAGGCTTGTTGACAGCTGCAAAACTGAATTATAAGCCTGGTCGTGTGTCAAAATCAGCCGCATGGGGTATTTTGGCGCGTGTATATCTGTTCCGTGCAGGAGAATATCATCGCGATAACCGTGCAGCTACAGATGCTGAAAAAAAGGATTATTATCAGGCTGCAAAAGATTATGCGTTGAAAGTCTGTACAAATCAAGGACATGACTTAGCAAAGGATTATTGGGATTACTTCATTGATTTATGTTCTGATCGTTATAATTCCACAGCTAATGAGAGCATTTGGGAAGCTGAATTTTCCGGTAATAATACTACGGATGTGAAGGCAGAAGGACGTATTGGTAATATTATTGGTTTGGCAGCTCCTGATATGTCATCTAATTCAGATATAGTAGGTGCGGCAGATCCGGGATATTCGTATGAGTTTATGTTTGCAACTCCTAAATTGTATCGCTTGTATTGTATTGAAGAACCAAGTACTGAGAGACTGATGTCTCTTCATGTAAATTGGAATACAGGTGATAAAACAGAAAAAGCAGAAGGTGAGGCTTGCAAGACTATTAAATTGAAGGATAGTCGTTTCTTGTGGAATATTGCTCCTTTTGTTTATATGGAAAAAGATGGCAAAAATACCGGTGTGACGGGACGTAAATTTTATGAACTGGGTTTCCGGGATGCTGTCCTTGCTCATGATAATAACAGATCTTATTCTTATGGGAAAAAAGATTGGGCTTCTGGAACAACAGAACCCAAGGAAGGAGATTATGATTATAATAGTAAATTTACGACGAATATAGCTCGTGCATGTTCTAAATACCGTCGTGAATATGAGGCCGATAAGAAAGATAAGAATAATACTGCTATTAATTTCCCAATTTTACGTTATTCTGATGTGCTGCTGATGGTAGCGGAAGCTGAAAATGAATTGAACGGACCGGATGCCGCTTATGATTATCTGAATAAGGTGAGAAAGCGTGCTGGAGCAAGTACAATTGTAAAGGGAGCTTTAAACAAAGATGAGTTCCGCCAGATGGTGAAAGATGAGCGTGGTCGTGAACTTTGCTTTGAATATACTCGTCATTTTGACTTGATTCGTTGGGGAGACTTTGTAGAGGATATGAATGAGCTTATTGATTACGCTCGTGCAGGAGGGGAATGGAATCAGGGTCCTTCAAATGTGTATACTTATTTCCAGGTATCTTCTACTTATAATTATTTCCCTATACCTGATGCGGAAATGGCTGTGAATAAGGCAATCACAAGCAACAATCCGGGTTGGTAATGATAAATGTATTAATGAAAATTTAATTATTGGTAAATGAAAACTTCAAAATTATATATATTGTTGCTTTCTACGTTGGCTTTTGCGTCTTGTACAAAGGAGATGACCGAAGGACTGGACGAAGTAAACGTAAGCGTGGTGACATCAGAGACTGTTACTGCCGAAGGGAGTATAATTACTGTAAAAAAAGGAACTCCGGTAGAGTTCTCTTTTGCGGGAGAACCTGATTTCATAACTTTTTATAGTGGAGAACTTGGACATCAGTATATTTACCGTCAACGTGTGGAAAATGAAGAATCAGATATTGTTTCTTCAAAGTTAAAATTTAATATCTATCAGGAAGGTACTTCATACGCAGAGTCAACAGGGCGTTATACTAATTGTATTGATGTCTTTTATGCTTTTTCCGATCCGGAAAATGGGGTAGAAGGTTTCCCCGGTTTATCAAAAGATAATTTTGATGCTGATTCTACGCTGGTTGTTGATTTCTGGAAAGCGGGAAAGTGGAAGGAAATTTGTCCTAAAGCTGAGTACGATAATCTTGGAACGAATATAACTGTGGCAAAGTCTTGTGAGTTGGATGTAAAGGATTTTGTAGGTAAGAATTTGGTTATAGCGATAGCTTATAACAAAGAGGAAAGACCTAATCCTAGCGTTAATGGAAAGAATGCTACTACTCAGTTGAAATATTATTTTGATCTATGAATATAGAGAATCTGCTTCGCAATAACAATGTGACGCATCAATATGCAGGTGAATTCATGTTTACTGCGTTGAACTTCAATCATGAAAATCTCTATAACCAGTCAATTAAAGACGATGATAAGGGATATAAAGGTAACGATTGGACTAGCGTTTCAAGCTATTTACCTGATGATTTAGCGTATGGCACAGTAACAGCAAATGTTTCAGGGATGTGGAACATGAACAATGTGGCAAATGGAGGATTCTATATTCATAGTACGGGAAGTGCTTATTCGTGGAAAACTGCCTGGCTGGTGTCTGACCCTATTAAGATTACCTCATGTGAACCTGATCAGGGGGTAAGCATCAAGAACTTGTCGCAAGACATTCGTTCATATAGCTATACCTATGAAAATGTGGGTACTTACAGAGCAACTTTCTTGATTACAAATGCGAACTATAAGCATGACGATTCACAGGTATATACTGTGGTTGTCAATGTGACAGATTAACTTTAAATTATGAATTACGTTATGAAATACATAAAATCATATATCCTTTTGGCTCTCATGGTATTGGCTGTGACGGGTTGTAAGCAGGAGGATTTGAAGGACGATGTGAATGCTCTCAAGGATAGAGTGACTCTGCTTGAAGAACAAGTAAAATTACTGAATGAGAATATTGCATTCTTCTCTAAAGTATTGGTTTGTCAGACGATAGATAATGGTGACGGTACTTTTACCGAAGTTCCGGCTTATTCTATTTCTGAGGTATTGGTAAATGATGGAACTACTTTTACTGCCAAGTTTAATGACGGGAATGTATTGACACTTGCAATTGGTTCAAAAGGTACGGTTACGACTCCTCAGCTGGGGGTTAATCCGGAAACGGGCAAGTGGATGCTGAATGGCAGTGATACTCCTTATAATGCAGTGGGTGCTGATAGTAGTGTTGATGGAGATAAGCCTGAATTTAACATTGCATTGGATAATTCTACACGGCAGTATTATTGGCAAGTAAGATTTGGCGACTCTGAGCCTTGGCAGAATGTAACTGATGCAGAAGGTAATAAAGTGTATGTAACTGAAGCTGGTGGTGAATTAGCCAAGGATAACCTTTTTAAGGATGCAGAGGTAGAGGAAAATGAGTTTGTGCTGACTTATTATATAAATGGTGACGGGCAAGATCCTACAGCTGAAGTTCGCATTCCTATCATCTCAGACCTGTCATGCGTGATCAATGTACCGGAAAAAGATATGGCGGATGGTTATTGGGAAATTGGTGCAGATGGAGCTTCTGCCGAAGTAGAGATAAAAGGTGACCATTGGTTTGTGATTGCTCCTCACGGATGGGAAGCTAGCATTTCTGAAACTTTGACTGACGGTAAAGCTACTTTGACAGTGAAAAAGTCAGCAACTGCTTCTGCTGGCTTGAAAAGTCGTGCTACTGCCAATAATACGGATGAAGTGGTGGTACAGGTGAATAAAGGAATGTACTGGGCTGTAGCAAAGGTGAAGGTTCGGGAAGCTGTGACCAGCTATTTCAATCAGGTGTATAATCAGGGAGGTGACATTACTGTGGGTAATGTGACTATAAATAAGGCGACTTACTCGGATGGAAAACTGCTTTCAACTGATGCCGCAACAATCTCTGCGGATGGCGTTTATTTTATTCCTCAGGGTGTGGAAGCTGTTATCTCTTCAACTGACTTTAATAAATTGGTATTAATTTCAGATAATCCGAAGGGTGAACCGGTTGTTGTTGATAATACAAATTTGTTTAATGCTACAGGAACAGCGGGTGAATTTATTGCTCAAAATGTGATATTTAAGAACGCAATATCTCCATTTATGCAGATAAATGCTTCAGGCATTATATTGAATAATTTGATTCTGGATGGTTGTAAAGTACCAATCGCTTCAGGTGGAAATTTCTTAAATGCATTTTTGGGCGATGATAATTCAATTGATAATATATATTTGAAAGGAAATCGTTTTGCATTTAACCAAACAACAGCATATGCTGCTTCTCGATTGTTTAATTTGTCAGGCTCGACTGGAAGCGGTGAGAATAAAGTTGTTTATAATCGAAATTTGAGCGCAGATGTTTCCATAATAAATAATGTATTTTACTCAACGATGACTAATGATTATTCAATTAATGGTAACATTCTGGTTTTAACAACTGATGGTACTGATGGAATTTACAGTGAAAAAAATACTATCACAATAGAAAATAATACGTTTATTAATTTCCTTTGTGGTTCCCAACCTATGATACGTGGCAACATAAGAGGTACAGTTATATTCCGTAATCTTTTGTTGTGGAGTAATACTAATGATGAAAAAGCAAAGACCTCGTATTTACTGAATGTACATTCGGCGACCCCTTCAGTAGTTACTTTTGAGAATCTTCTAAAATTTGATAAGGGCAAGGATATTCCAACTAATTATTGGAATGGTACTATTCCGAGTGGCTATACTCAGACAAAAGTAGAAGCAGCCTCTTCCGATCCATTTGATGTAAGTGCTGGAGCTACATTTGATTTGGAGAATGGAGTATTTATCCCGACTGCAGAATATGCAAATTATGGTGCACAACAACGCTAAATTTTTAATATCATGAAAAAATTACTATATCTATTTATTACATGTCTGTCTTTTATCGCGTTCTCATCGTGCGATGACCGTGATGAAATTCGCAATGACATTAACGACCTGAATTCGCGTCTGGATGCATTGGATGCACAGATAGATGCTTATAACAAGCAGATTGTTGCTTATCAGGACATGGTTTTGGGGCAGGTTTACATCAAAGACTATAGTCGTGATGAAAAGACCGGAAATTATGTACTCACTTTGAGCGATGGAACGGCTGTGACGGTTTACAGCGGAAATCCGGATAACGAAATGCCGCAAATGTATATTGCAGATGATGGCACGTGGCATTACACGCAGGACGGTGCGGACTATGTCCTGACAGATGATGCTGGAAATTCAATTACTGCGTGGCCGGTAGATGGGAAAAATGGGGTAACTCCTCAGATTAGTGTCGATGCAGAAGGTTACTGGCAGGTTTCTATGGATGGAGGTGCCACTTGGGAACGTATTGGAGGAACTACTCCTATAGCAAGTCCGGACATGATGTTACCTAGTATTTTTCAGTCTGTAACGGTTAGTGAGGATGGCAAGTCAATGACATTTGTAGTGGCTTCTACGGGAGAATCAGTAACGGTTCCTGTGGGAGTTGAAGATTCTTTTGGTTTGACCTTGACGGATGGGTATGATTTGTCTGTCCGGGCTGGGCAATCTGTTTCAGTTGCTATTCAGCAGACCAATGTAAAGGAGATTGTAATTGAATCAACTCCGTTGCAGGTGGAAGTGACTGAAACGAATTTGAAAGTGACAGCTCCAGCTGGCCTTTCAGGTTCTTATACGTTGTATCTGAAAGTCTTCTCAGCGGAAGGCTACTGTAAGCTGGTTACGGTAAACGTGACAGTTCGTTAAGAGTATGAACAATAGGTTAACAAAACAAGATGTACATTATGAAAATCTATAAATATATAGGTGTGGCCCTGATGGTACTATCATTGGGAGCATGTAAGACCGATGATCTGGAAAGAGACATTGATGCCTTGAAAGATCGTGTAACTGCCATGGAAGCAAAGGTCGATCGGTTGAATGAAAGCATGAACATGATACGTGTGGCTTTGGACGGGAACAAGACCATCCAATGTTATACAGAAAATGAGGATGGAAGCTATACTTTGACGCTAAGTGATGGAAATACAATCACGCTGACTCAGGGGGAAATAGGAGCTACGGATGTGTATCAGGAAGTGAGTATTTCTACTGACGGTAATTGGGTGATTGGCGGTGTGGAAACGGAACACCGTGCACTGGCTGTAGGTGGTGAACCGGGGGTTACTCCCCAGTTCCGTCTGACCATGGAGTCGGAAGGCAAATACTACTGGGAAGTAAGCTATGACGGCGAGCTGACTTGGGAAGAAGTAAAGAGCCAGCAAGGAACTCGTGTATATGCTTCTGCAAGTGGAAGTTCTTCTGTAGCTGGTCCGATTGCATCGGCTGCCCTAATGCGACAGGAGATAAATTCGAAATTACTTTAACGGGTAGTGGTACGAAATATGAAATTCCTATCGTTTCGGGTCTGGCATGTGCCATTACAGAACCTGCTCTGGAAGATGGATTTTGGATTGTACCGACTAATACAGGAGCGACTACTCCTATCGATTTGAAAGGAGAAGCGGTGTTGATAAGTGCACCGGAAGGTTGGACTGTAACTGCATCAATAGATAATTCGAATCCGACTACTTTGTCTGTTACCCCTCCGAATCAAGATGGAGCGGAAGGCATCATTACTTTGCAGGTGAATAAAGGAGTGTATTGGGCGATTGACCAGATTAAGGTACGTTCTAAGAAAGTAATCACAAGCTGGAAGGCGGAATATGAGCAAGGAGGTTTCTATATTGGCAATGAGCTGGTAAATAGTGAAACTTATCCTACGTTGGCAAATGAAGGGAATTTGATTGAAGATGGAGGTACAATCTCAAATTCTGGTGTACATTTTATAAAAGGTGGAGTAAATATTTCAATCTCCTCAATTCTAGCAATTACTGGGGAGCATCCATTGGTTATTGTTGGTGATGATCCGAATAATCCTCCTACGGTTACTTTTACTGGTAGTGGTTATTTACGTGTTGGCACTCAAAATTTGTTGTGTAAGAATGTGAAATTTGTGCGTAATGGTGCATATCTTTTTCATGTACATACTAGTGCAAATGTAGATAAAGTTATTTTTGACCAATGTGAAATGGAACTTAGCAATAGTTTTGCATTTTCCTCTGTTAGTTCTAATGAAAAAATTGATGATTTTCAGTTTTCTAATAATAAAGTGAAATTTACAGGAAAGACTGAAACTTTAGCTTCAGGAATGAATTTTGTTAATTTTGGAACATCTATGACAATAACTAAGGCAAATATTTCAAATAATATTTTCTATAGTAAATCGAATAGCACTAGTGCCAGAGGTCAATTCTTTACTGTCAAAGAAACAGCAATAAAACTTGAGAATAATACATTCTGTAACTATATACAGAATCCTCAAGGGATAAAAGCGAAACTGACGGGAGATTGGAGTGTACGGTATAATATATTTTATAGTAATATTAGTGTTGCATCTAATAATACATCATACTTAATTTGGGCACTTGAAGGGAGTACATTCCCTGCTTCAAATGATGCTTTTGAATCAAATGTAGCTTATAATGCTGTGGAAGAAAATGCAACAGATTGGACTACTTTTGCTAGTAGTTCAATGAAGCCTTCGGGAGAATATAGTTCAAAAATTCCTCAGGAAGAACAATCACCATTACAGATAGTTGATTGGGAAAAGGGTGAATTTGTCTCCTTGAAAGCAGGCTATGGTGCAGCCATAGAATAATAAAAATAGAAAAACAGTTTTCCGCCATCCGATACAGCATCGGATGGCGGATACATTTAAACAGATAATACTATGAACTTACAATATTGGAAGAATGCATTGTTCTGTTGCTGTTTATTTGCAATCACAGCATGTTCGGACGAGGAAACCGTGAACCCTCCAGCTCCGACAGAGATACCGGAACAGCCGGCTGAACTGGCAGAACAATTAGCGCAGTATAATTCAGATATTGCTGCCCTTCAGCTGATGGTGGATGGCGAAGTGGAAGTGGTGGATTATACCTCGGATGAACAACATAACTATACGTTGGAGTTAAGTGACGGGAAAATTGTAAATGCGGCTTTACAGGCAGAAACCGATACTGATATCCCAGCTTTTGCGATTAATGCGGATGGATATTGGGAATATCAGCTGGGAGGTGAGAAACAGACATTGACAGACCTTTCCGGTAATCCCGTTCCGGCACGTAAGAGCTTAGGAAGGTACATTTACCCCTCAACTGGCCTTAGGGGAAGACGGCTGTTGGCAGATGTCTCTGAACGGAGCGCATTGGAAAAAACTGTCGGACACTCCGGCTCCTTCACTGGAAGGAAAAACGGCGGCCAGCTATTCTTTGTTTAAATCCGTCACGGAAAATGAAGATGGAACATTGTCACTGGCTTTATCTGGAGGTGAAATGGTTCTTTCAATAGATGCTACGGTTTCTTCATCGGCTCAGGCATGGAAGAAGTTCTTTATGAAGAGTGAAGATAATGTATTGCTGGATTATTCGTATGCAGGATATAATCACGGAGAAAGTGCTCCATTGGATGGATTCGCCTGGGGATACAAGGTGATAAACGTGAAAGAACGTATGGAGAAAGATAATTTGTCGGCACGTGAAGCTTTAATCAAAATCTTGGATGAAAATAAGCTGGTGCGTGTTTCTAACCAGAATGCGACAAATGCTACTGCAAAAATTGTAATCTATTTCCCTGCGGATGATTATGATTTGCAACCGAAAGGTGTTACAGATAAATTCCCTGAAATTTACGGAGGAAATTTTGTAATAAAAGGTGACGGAGCTGGTAAGACACGCCTGCTGATGAACAATCCGATTGGAACAGACGAATCGACTACCGCTCCATTGCTGACTATTAAACATACCAATAGTCCGGCGAATATTAATAACTCTAAGATTCTGGCAACTGTGGTGGAAAATGCGGCTAAGGGCAGTTTCAGTGTAAAGGTTGGGTCGGTCAATGAATTATCGGTCGGCAAATGGGTACAGCTTCGTTTGCGAAGCGGAAATGATGAACTTCTAAAGAAAGAGGTGGGACCTATATATAGTCAGATGACAACAGAATGGTCGGTGGCACAACAGCCAGGGCTTACTGGAACAAATGAGAACGGGAAAGGTGTAAATGTCATGGAATTCCATCAGATTAAGTCTATTGATGGTAATGTGGTGACTTTCTATGAGCCGATTATGCATGAAGTGGATATCGCTTATAATGATTATGATGGTGGATGGGTAATACGTGATTATAAGTATTTTGAAAATGTGGGTGTGGAAGACTTATCGTTTGTCGGGAAAGCTATTACTCCTTATTATCATCATGGGGACAATGATCCGGATGCCCTGATGCATGGCTTTATGATAGCAGTTATATGCCTTTGCAGTTGAGCCGTGTGGTAAATTCCTGGGTACGCAATGTAAGCTTTGAAAGTGTCAGTGAGGCTGTTACTTTTGGAGAGTCGGCCAACTGTTCGGCTTATAATATTTCGATTACGGGTAATCGCGGACACTCTGCTGTGCGTGCACAAGGTTCCAGCCGTGTGTTTATTGGCAAGGTGAGTGACGAAAGTTTTGACACACGAGGTCATGGGCAATGGCACGGTTGCGGGGTTTCCAAACCAAGTATGGGAACCGTAGTGTGGAATTGTAACTGGGGACAGGATGCCTGCTTTGAATCACATGCCACTCAGCCTCGTGCTACGTTGTTTGATAATTGTCGGGGGGGATTGGTACGCTATCATGCCGGTGGAGCAGAAACGGAAGCTCCCAACCATTTGTCAGATCTTACTTTGTGGAATTTGTATGTGACGGGTACAATTGATGAGAAGGGTATTAACTTTGCTTCTGACTTTAAATGGTGGGATGCCGGAAGTATCTGGTGGAAAATTTATCCTCCTATAGTGGTAGGTACACATGGGCAAGCAGTTACTTTCTCACAAGAAGAAGGTCAGCTGACATACGAAGAAAGTACGGGGGTAAAGGTTACTCCAGAGTCATTGTATGAGGCGCAGCTTCAGAATCGCTTGGGATATGTGCCGGCTTGGTTGAAAGCCTTGAAATAATCATAATATGGGAAATACTGCCCCGTAGTAGATGCATTGCTATTACGGGGTAGTTTTGCCATATAGTTGTAAGAAAATAATAAGAACTGGATTTGAATGAAAAAAACTTGTTTAAGATTCCTGACTGGCAGGTTGTTGCTTTTCTGGGCGATAATGGCGATAGGGATGGTATGTGCATGTACGGATGAAAATCCGGCAGGTGAGGAAGGTAATGAAGGTAACGGAAGCACGGAAGGAGATAATACACCGACAGTGAGTGATGTAATTGTTCAGATGAACCGTGATGTGGCTGATATGCAGCAGATTGCTGAGGGAAAAGTGAAGGTACTTACTTGTATGAAAGAAAGCAACGGACGTTATCTGGTAGAATTGGATAACGGACATGTGCTCACCGTGTATGCAGAGGAGGAACAGGTAAAGAAGAACTCCGTCCCATTAGTGGGTATTGATGCAGATGGTTATTGGGTGTGTGAACTGGATGGAAAAACCGAAAACCTGACCACTGCAGACGGACAGTTGGCGGCGGCTTTAAGTTCGGCAGGGAAAGGGACTTTTACTCCTCAGTTCCGGGTGGGAGAAAAAAACTTCTGGGAAGTTTCTTATAACGGTTCTCAGTGGATACAAATAGGCACCCGTCAGGTATGGGATGTAGAAAAGGAACCGGCTGCAGCTTTTTCTCCTTTTGCCGGATGTTCGGCAGATGAGGATGCGGGAACATTGACTATATCTTTGCGTTGTGGAGAGAAGAAAATTAATACACAAGTGCAGGGAAAAGGTACCACGGATGCCTGGAACAAATTTGTGGCAGGTTCGGCCGATAATGTGTTGCTGGACTTTTCTTATGCTGGTTACAAGCATGGAGAGGTGGAAGCTCCTGATGGATTTGCATTAGGATATGAAACGATTAATGTAAAGGAATATATGGATGCTCATCCCGATTTGACTGCACGGGAGGCATTTTTGAAATTGCTGAAAGAAAAAAAGTTGGTACGCATTGACGACGAAAGCAAATCGTATTCAAATGCCAATGCAAGAGTGGTGTTCTACTTTCCGGCAGGAGAATATGTGCTGCATAATGAGGAGGATAATACACTGACACAAGGTGTTGAAAACCCCGCGTACGATGGAAAAGGGAATAATACGAGCTCGTCTATCATTATCTATGGTGGAAACTTTGTAATAAAGGGAGACGGGCCCGACAAAACGTTCATTAAAATGGATACTCCGAATTTGCCAACCGATACGGAGGTGATGTATTCTTCTCCGGTGATGATTAACATCAAGCATAATGCATGGCTGGGAGCTGAATATGAAGTGACGGGAAATGCCGGGAAAGGAACCTTTAAGGTAAAAGTGGCCGGAGCATCGAATTTAAAGTCGGTGAATGGGTGTGTCTGTATTTGCACGATAATAGTCCGGAACTGGTGAAACAGGAACTGCTGCCGTATGCCTGGGAATCGACGATGACCAATATCTCGACAGAAGGAGTGCAGGTGGAAGATTATCATCAGATTGTGAACATCAGCGGGGATGAAATTACCTTTAAAGAACCGATTATGCATGAGGTGGATGCACAATGGAACTGGAAACTGCGTAAATATTCGTATTATGAGAATGTGGGAGTAGAAGATTTGACATTTGTGGGGCGTGCGGTAGATGATTTTCAACATCATCGTAGTTGGATTGATGATGGGGCTTACAAACCGATTGCTTTTATGCGCGTTGTCAATTCATGGATGCGGCGTGTGAATTTTGAGAATGTGAGCGAGGCAGCCTCAATTATTTCGAGTGCGAACTTTTCTGCCTATAAGATTAATATTACCGGAAATCGCGGTCATGCAGCTATCCGTTCCCAAGGTTCCAGCCGGGTATTTATCGGTGCGGTGCGTGATTGTACGGACGGTCCGCTGGCGGATGAATATCCTACGTTCCAGGCAAATACCGGGCAGTATCATGCCTGCGGTGTCTCAAAACCCAGTATGGGGGCTGTTATCTGGAAGGTACATGGGAGATGATGCTTGCTTTGAATCGCATGCTACTCAGCCTCGCGCTACGCTGATAGATAATTGTACAGGTGGTTTTGTACAGTCCAGACAGGGCGGAGACGCCAATCAAGTGCCGAATCATTTGAATGACCTGACTATCTGGAATATGTTCTCTACGAATACGAAACTGAATGGCAATGGCACACTGCCGGCAAATGGGGAGTTTGACTGGTGGCGTACGGGGTGGAAATATTGGAAAATCTTACCTCCGGTTATCGTGGGATTCCATGGTGATCCTGTCAAGTTTGTACAAGAGCAGGTGAAGCTGGATGAAAGTAATGGCATGCCGGTAGAACCTCAGTCGCTTTATGAGGCACAATTGGAACGCCGTTTGGGTAGTGTTCCAGTTTGGTTGAAGGCTTTGAAATAATTATAAACTTTAAATATCATGAACTTAACGCGAAACCTTTATTTACTTTTTTTGTGTGGAATGTGTACTCCGGCTGTGCATGCAGCCGGTAACATGACGACAGATGCGGCAGTACAGCAGACAGTGAATCAGGATGCGGACGCAACGAAGCTGAAAGAACTTGCAGAGTTCCGTAAGAAATATAAGTTTCCGGAACCGAAGGCTTCTGAGAGTGAGCTGAAGGCTGCCCAGATGGGGCTAAAGATGCTGATGCTGCAGCGTACGGGAGATTATACCGTGACAGGAGCAGATTTATGGGGTGAGAAAGTGATGAACCAGCATCTGAGAGATGTGGCAAAAACGGTACGTGCGTTGTCATACGGAGTGCAGAAATACGGTAAATCAGCCAAAGGCGATTTGGATTTATATCTGGATTATCTGTTTACACACAATTTTTTCCTTCGTATGCCTAAGCTGGTATATAGCAACTATAGTGATGTACGAAAGATTCCTACTGATTTGATGAGTGCCATTCCGGTATGTGATGAGGTACGTAAGGCTAAAATGATTGCCGCCGTACAGAAATTACTGGAAGTGGACGTGATTCGTCAAGGAGATAAGGCCATCCTGAACTGGATTAGTTCGGACTATATTTTCAACATTGTGCCATACGTGTTTAATCTGGCACTGGCTAACCCGAATGACCAGCAGGCTGTGCAGGACTTGCAGTTGCTCTCCGGCTTCCTGCGGGTATGTACGCGCTATAATGTGGGCAATAAGGACATCTTGAAGCCGGACGGTACAGGTTTCCATCACAATGCGCATTATAACGGATACATGTATTCTTACAAAACGTGGGTGGAATACTTCTATCGTTTCAAGGGGACTTCCTTCAAGATTGACCCTAAATCGTACGAAAGACTGAAAAAGGCTGTCGTAACGATTTACATGACTGCTGTGCGTGCAGAAGGTGATAAGAACCGGATTTATGCCAACAGTATGGCAGGACGCCATCCTTTCTATAGTATTGAAGTACCCTTTACGCAAAAGCTGTTCGAACAGTTGATTGAGATTGGAGCGGATGCCACAGGCACGGATTTAGATAAGGAACTGGCTGCTTATTATAATTACTTCTTTAAGACGGATAAGTATCCGGTACTGGCTGCTGATGCTAACGGATTCTACCAGTATAACTACAGCTCGGCAGGGGTGTATCGCCAGCCGGGATGGGTGGCTGTGATGAAGTCGCCTACAGCTATGTTGTGGGGAAGTGAAATTTATAACAAGACCAATCGTTTCGGACGTTACCAGAGCCACGGTACACTGGAGATTCTGTATGATGGGGGACTGGTTCCTACAGGTTATCCTTCTAACAATGAGAACAAGGGTGCCGGATGGGACTGGAACATGATGCCGGGAAGTACGACAGTACATTATACCGACTGGGCGGAAATGATGCCTTATAAGAACGATAAGGATCGTTTTGACCAGAAGGCCAGAAAGAGCAATTTTGCCGGGGCTGTATCGATGAAGGATTACGGACTCTTTGCTACTGCTTTTGATCAGGATGACCGTTGGGGAAGCCAGCGATTTACTCCTACTAATTTGACTTTCTGTAAGTCGGTGTTGGCTATTGACGGTATGTTGTTCAGTATTGGGAATGGTATTTCTGCAAAGGGTGATTATGCGGACAACATGATTACGACTACGAACTTATTCCAGTCGGTAGTAAGTAAACAGTACAATAAGTTGACTGTGAACGGACAGGAGGTAACGAAAGGAAATCGCCAGAACTATGCTTCTTCAGAATCTGTGACGATGATTAATCCTGTTTCAACCGGCTTCTTTGTTCCGGCAGGTCATGATGAACTTACAGTGATTTATGATGAAAGGAGACACCTTCTTCTGTAGGTATGGCTGGCAAACCGGTTAAAGAAGTAGTGGTAAAAGCGTATATGAACCATGGAGTGAAACCGGAGAAAAAGTCTTATTCTTTTGTAGTAGTTCCGGCAGCGGATGAAGCCAAGATGAAGAATGTGGCCGACCGTCAGACAAAAGGAGAATTATTCTCGGTAGTGGAAATGCAGGATTCCTTGCACATCATTAAATATGCACCGAAGAATGTGCTGGCTTATTCATTTTTTACTCCTACGAAGGGATTGACAGCAGGTGAGGTAGTTTCTTCGGCTACGGAACTGTTGCTGATAGAACAAAAGAATACGGATGGTAGTCTGTCGTTGGGTATGGCCAATCCGAACTTGCGTCCTAAAATGCTGGACAAGAAGAACTGGAAGGAGATTCCTACCCCTGCATTTATTGAACTGAAAGGTATCTGGCAGATGGATGGAAATGTACCAGGTGTGTTCTTAAAAACAATGGAGAATGGAAATACGGAAGTGTCTTGTTTGTTGCGAAACGGACTTCCTGTGTATATGAAACTGGTGAAACAGAAATAAGGCTAAATACTGAAAATATAAAAGGTCGTTCTTCCAATGAGTGAGGAACGACCTTTTTTTATTTTTATAAATTCAATATTTTAGTCTTTGTCAATCTTTAAAATACCACCGGTGGTGGAATTGAAAATCACGCGGGTGTTTACTTTCTTGTCGAACAAGCCGTCTACCAGTACTTCGGTGTAACCAAACTGGGTGAATGCCATTTCGTCGTTGAAAAGTTTTTTACCCTTGATTAAGTTACAAGTAACATTTCCTTTAACCCGTACATTGTAGATGGCACCATT
>ENA-OPZC01000070-OPZC01000070.1-human-gut-metagenome-genome-assembly--contig:-NODE-70-length-19117-cov-1.436598_pt1 | contig 19117 bp, 21 predicted proteins | sample MGYA00242477_ERZ504491 | MGnify/ENA primary metagenome ERZ504491 (study PRJEB26092, sample SAMD00036249) | human gut metagenome | host: Homo sapiens | study: EMG produced TPA metagenomics assembly of... | reverse complement strand
CAAGAATGCCTGTTCAGGTGTAGAAACCAGCAGATCCACTTCGTATTTCACAATCGTTGCGGTCTGCGGTTCTGAAAAGGTATCGGTGGAAAACGGTTTTATCACCCTGTCGAAAACATCGTGGCGTATCCATTCCGGAACACGCTGTTTGCCGTGTGCCACCATCAGCAACGGTTTCCCCATAGGCACATAGTGGTTGAAGCCGAACAGTTCCAATGCAGAATGAGCTGCGACACGGAACGTCTTGCCCAATTGCCTGTTGTAGCAGGACAATGCGGCGTATGCCGACAGGCTGTCTCCCGTTCGGTACATGACTCCCTTTGACAGCATCTCAAGCCAGCCGGATTCCCGGTATCTTTTTATCAACTGGTCGGAATAACCGTTCCTTTTCAGCCATTCGGAGAATAACAATCCTTTGGGAGTGGCGGAAAGCAGCAGTTGGTTTATTTTGCTTTTTTGTTCTATATCCACAGTATATGATTTGTTTTCTTTTTCAACTGCAAAGGTAGCATTATTTTCCGTTCCAAAGGTCTTGAAAGTTGATTTTGTTTCGGTATAATATACTTTTTGTGTAGTATTGAATACCAAAACCAACTCCACAGGATTTTCCAAGATAAACCGGAAACGCCAAAACGCCTGCAATAATCGCGGAATCATTGCAGGCATTTTTTACTTTCCCTCATACCGGAAACAGGCTTCTTATTTCGCCCCCCGTTTGTTCTGCACGTCCTTTATCATTTCTTTCACCTCCATTCCCACATTCACAAAATTCCGGTAAAGAATGCGTTCCCGTTCCTCTCTCGACTTGAACGTGTAGAACTTCGGCAGCGGTACATACGCCGCTTCCTCCTTCTTGATTTCCTTCATGTCGAAATCCGTTTTGCAGAAGAACTTCGAGGTCTTGAACTCCTCCGCTTCCTGCACGTTCATCGAGCCGCCTATGCCGGTTTTTGTCTGGATGAAGTCCCGTGCCGTCTGGCCGCAGATCCAGCCCGTCGGCATATCCGAGATTTTCGAGGCGGGTACGAGGCTGTCCATATTTTCGTTCAGGTTGATGGAAGTCTTGTCCCGGTCTATCGTGACACCCTTCTTGATTTGCACCACCTTGCCGAAGATGTCGCTCGACAACCATTCCAGCGTTTCCTTGGCACGGGCCGAACCGCTCACCACGTTACCCACCGTCGTGATGATTTTCTGCATACCCACTTTCCCGTAATCCGCTTCGAGCTGCGGCAGTTCTTGGAAGCCGAGCGTCACGCTCACCTTGTTGCTTCGTGCCGTACCGATCAGGCGGTCTATCTTGTGGAAATAAAGTGTCGGCAGCTCGTCCACGATAATGCTCACGGGGATGTTCTTGCCCTGCCCGGTATTTACGCGGGTAACGAGACGGTTCAAAATAAGGGCGTTCAGTGCCCCGATAATGCTCTCCATCTCCGGGTCGTTCGCTATCAGCAGGTAACTCGGATTCTTCGGGTCGCTCACCTTCAGGTCGAAGTCGTCGCCGTCACGATGGAATATCCAGTAACTCTCTTTGGTCGCCAAGCGCGAGGTATAGACACGCAGCGTACCTATCATACCTTCCAGCTGCTCCATTGCCTTGTTTTTGAAAGCCGTCTGGAACGGACCGAGCAATGGGGCTACCTCGTTGTCGGTCTCCAGTACCTCGAAAATGGTTTGGTAACTCTCATTCAGGAACGACAGGATATGCGGCATGTCCGAGTATTTTCCCCGCCAGTAGGCAGGTTCAACGATTTCTCCGCCCTCTTTGTCCCGCACCACACCCGTTGGCTTCCAGAATTTCGTTTCAGGGTCTTGCCGTTTCTCTGCGTACAGTTTGTTTCCTTTGACATCATAAGGCTCGCGCTCGTAGTTCACGAAGAAATAGATGCAGGCGGCGAGGAAGTTCACAGCCGAGGTCTGGAAGAACTGGTCGCTGCCACCGCCTCCCTCTTTCTTGCCTTTTTGCAGGCTCTCCAACAGCGTCTCCGCCGTCTCGCTGGCCGCAGCGAGGTTGTTGATGTATTTCGCCTGAATGGGATTTACCCGGCGGCTGTACTCCACGTCCACGAAATTAATCATGTTGAACTGGCAGCCTTGGGGCAGCTTGCCGAGTTTCTGGTTTTTCTTGTAGTGGTAGTACAGCTTCGTAGCCAGAGTCGGGAACTTATAGTCATAGACCACCATTGCGAATCCCTTGGCCGAGTGCTGCCGGATAAACGGCTCGATGATACTGAATGTCTTACCCGACCCCGGTGTTCCGACTACCCACGTTCCACGGAAACAGTTGGTTATGTTGGTCCAGCCTTTACGAAATTTGCCCTTGTAGTAATATCGCATAGGGGATATTCACGCTGTACGGGGGTCTCTATCAGTTCCTCGCACTGCTCGAAACTCTCGTTCTCGAAGTTGAAGCGGTCCTTCATCAGTCCCTCCTTGAGGAACTTGGAGATGTTGTCCAGTGCGACATGCACGAGGATAACCCCCACGAGGGAAGTTGTCATATAGAAGATAATATTCAGCGGCAGCGTATAAAGTCGTGCCTCCATCGGATAACCGAACAGCCATACGGACAGCACTAACAGAACAAAACCGCTTATGAGTGGGTACAAGACCTGCCGCCGGGCGTTGAACTCCAAATGTTTCTTGGCTCTGGTGCCTATACATGTAATGCAGATGAGTAGCACCGTGGCGACCTTACTGTACACGAGGTTTCCGTCGTTATAGATGGTCCACTGCTTGATACGTCCGTGAATGTCGCAGAGTATGCCGCCCCAGTGGTCCAGCATAGCCGGGTCGATGGCATACTCGAAAAACTCCATCAGTACGGAGACATATACCACCGCACGGAATATCCGGTAAAATCCCTGTAATTCCTTGCTCTCTTCCATTGCTATGTCAATTCTTTTTAATGCCCCAGAGAACATGGATATGAGGCCATTGCATACGGTTATCAGCAGTAAGCTGGCAGACATGGGAAACTGCATATAGAGGTTTAAGCCTTAAAGCGTCATATATTGCAGAAGCCCGTACTTCCGCTGTAAACTTCTCAAGGAAAATCCGGACAGCATCGTTAGAGCCACAAGTCATGAAATCAATGAAACCTTCAATCAATTCTTCATTGACATAGTAGAGCTGCCCTTGGAAAATATCATGGTAACGGCTGATACGGCCGTTCCATTCCGTCCGGATTTCTTCCCTTGCGGTTCTTTGCGGAAGGAAACCTCTCGTAGCAGTCTATTCCATCATCGAGGAATATGTAATTACCGGAAACGTCCTCTTGCTTAGGACATTTGCATCTCAACAGATACCCGAAAAATCCTTTGTCCGGATGTACTATATCCACATTACTGTGGTGCTTGAAAATTCTTTAATTCCGTTCATAATCATAAATTCAGTTGTTGATGGTTATAATGGGACGCACTTTATGCGCCTGCGTCTTGGGCGTTTCCTGCATGGCTCCGCTGGCTGTCGAGTAGAGCCATGCTTTGACCGTCTGCTGTCCTTCCACCTCCGTCGATGTCCAGTACCAGCACTCGTCGGCTTCGGTCGGAAGCGGGTCTCCGCCGCATTTCTCGATGACCGGATTGATAATGCCACGTGCCGCATACAGCAGGCGCATCTGAGCCACCGAGGGAACATAGGCGCTCTGCCCGTATTTCCACAGGCAAAAACGGCTTCAGCCATCGGCGAGGCTGTCTCTTCTGTTTCATACAAGGCGAACGTGTTCTCATTCCCGTCGTATGCCGTGATGTCTGCTGACGTACCCTGCTCGACACCAAGGCTGTCGGCAAAAGCTTTCGGCGTCATATCCCACAGATAGACGGCATAGCCGTTTCCTTCCGTTTCCCCGTCGGAGCCGATATGGAAGACGACGGCAATCGCCTGTTCCTTGGATTGTTCGTACTCACTGTACGGTATTACTGTCCCGTCCACACAGAGGACGTGTACGGGATATTTTGTTTCTTCGGATTCTTCTATATGTGCGTCGCAGGCAGCCAACGCCCCGGTTATGAGGAGAACCGGCACTACCTGGCACGTTTTTCTGATAATGTTCTGTTTCATCTTTCCCTTATTTTATAGGTAGTTTAATGCCGAGGGCAACCCCTGTACGCAGCACGTCGGCCCCCTTTATCATTACGTCTCCCTTGACTTGCCAGTATAGCGTCCAGCCCGCCCGCAACACATAGTTGTGCTCGTAGCCGAAATGCAGTCCTGCAAGGAACTTCTTCGTGTCGCTTCCGCCCGAAGCCCCGATTCGGAGGCTTCCGTAATGGTTGCGTCCCCTCGTGACGCAGGGTTTGTAAGCCACGCCGAAGCTGTAGGTGCGGTAGTTCCGCCAGAAAGATTTCGGGCATACATGTTTGCAGGATTCGCACTCTGCCCATTGCAGGTAGCCGTTGGCAAAGAACTCCCACGCATGGCGGTAGTTCATCTCGTGTTCGTAGGCCAGCGTCACGTCCAGCCCGTTCTTGTACAGCAGCCCCGCACCGAGTGAGAGGCGGCCGCTGCCTCGCTGTGCATACGCTCCTACGGCGAGGCACATGCAGGCAATCGTCAGGATAATCGTCTTTTTCATCGTCATTCCTCCTCCAGCAATGCCGCGCTGAACGAATCGGCTGACAGCACGTCCTCATAGTCGATATTCAGGCTGATGTTACGCCCGCTGATTTGTTTCTCCGTCATCTCGATGGTCAGCACCTTGTCGTTCGGGAACGTCATTTTCTTGACCACGACCACATTCCGGTAGCCGTGCCGGAACGTCTTGCCCGCCTCCAGCACCAGTGCCGGGGTCAGTTCGATGACCTGTGCGTTGGTCGCCTTGGTCAGTTTCTTGTCTGCCAGCTTCACCCGTATCTCGTCGATGTCGAAGCGGATGTTCGTCCGGTTCTCTATCGAGAAGTCGATGAAGAAATACTCACCCACGGAGTAGATGTTGTTCAGCCGCATGGTCATGCGATGTGCCTTGGTGGCGACGTTGCGGATCTTCGCGGGCGAGTTCCAGATACGCCGGGCGAAGCGTGTCATATCCACGGTGGACATCGAGACCGCCGGGTTGTGATAGGCGTTCCGTTCCTGCAACTGGATTTCCTTGTCAGTTACCGCCTCCCGCACCCGTGTGGTGTAGAGCAGCGCATACTGCGTGCGGTAGCGTTCCGTTACGATAGTCACGATGGCCAGCACCTCGCCGTCCTCGTGTCCGCCCTCTTTCGGTTTCAGGCGGACGATATTGTCTATCGGTTGGTCGCCGACAATCTTATCTGTGGAGATGTCCACGAAGCGTACCGGTTCCGAGGCCGTGATGACCGTCGTTACCTGTTCATTTACCGTAAGTTGTTCCATCTCCTCGTAGGTTCGTTGTGCCTGTACATTCGGCGTTCCCAGCAGCCCTGCCGCCAGAAGAAATGCCGTTACGATTCCTTTTTTGTCCATGTCATTGATTTATTGATTTTGTTTTTTCTTCCCTTATCTCTTTTTCCTCTTGTACCTTGTTCCTGCATTCCAGTTCCTCCTGAATCTGCCGCTCGGCAATCTCGCAGTACGCCTGTTCGATTTCAAATCCGATGTAGTGCCGTCCCGTGCGGATAGCGGCCACGGCGGTTGTGCCTGACCCGATACAGTTATCCAGTACAACATCGCCTTCGTCGGTGTAGGTCCGTATCAGGTACTCCATCAACGCCACGGGCTTTTGTGTCGGGTGGTAGAACGCGCCTTTCTTGTGTTCCTTCGGCATGAAGATGACCGAGGTCGGATATTTGTCATCGGCTATGCGTACCGGTGAGAGTTTCATCGTTCCGTAACAACGGTTGGTAAATCCCTCCGTTTTACGCCTCCCGTGATTTCTCCGTTCCGGAGGACACGGTGTCATCTGCGGATGATAGGCCGGCTGTTTTTTATAGAATACCAGAATATCCTCGTGCTGCCGGAGCGGCATACGTTTGGCATTGAGATGTCCCGTCACCCGATCTTTCTGCCACACGAGGTTGTACCGCCATAGCCGGGGTTGCGACAGCATGAGCCATGCGGAGAAAAGCCCCTGCCCGAACAGGATAATGGGGCTGTCCGGCTTGGTAATCCGCCGGTATTGCTCCCACAAGGCTGCTAACGGTATCTGGCGGTCCCAGTTCACCGACGGATTGCTGCGATTTAACACCCCGTAAGGTAGGTCGGCGATTATGGCGTCCACGCTACCATCCGCTATCTGTTTCATGCCCTCCATGCAGTCCATAAGGTAAATGCGATCCGTCTCTATCATATTGCGTCTGTTTTCGGTTCTACAATTTGCCGGGCGCTCATCCAGGTACAGCGTTCCGTCCGGGTTTTCCGGATTTCACACTCCCAGAGGGTATTCTTCTCCACATGTTTGAAATTGACCGCACCGTCTCTCGGCCCGTAAAAACCGGTATGCTTCTGGAAGGCGAATAAGGCAATCCTCCGCCCGTCCACTGCCTGAAAGTTGCATATCAGGGCGAATCGTACCCCTTTGTGCCACCATTCGGTACTTACGAGCTTCCCAACGAATGTTTCGGGCTTATCGGGAGCGATGTAGTCTTCGTAATAGAAGCCGTCCGTTCCCTTATGAAGTTTTGATATATCTGTTTCCATTGTCACTGACCTTTTAGTTCCTGTTTTCCCGTCCGTTCACCAGATACACAAACGTCCCGTATTTCAGCTTCACCTTGTTTTTCTTGATGGCCTTGCTGATGGCGTTACTCGTTTTCTGGTAGGCATTGTTCACCGCCTGCATACCCCATTGGGCGAGGCTGTTACCGTATCCGCTGGTATTCATGTTCATGCTGCCCGACATGGCACTGCTCGCCACGTCCTTGCTTGTCTCGCGGAATTGGCTGATGGGTACGTAAAGTCCTTCCAGCCCGTCCGTATCGTAGATTGACAAGCTGACCTTGACCAGTTCGTCCTCCACCAATATGCTGTTGATGCTTCCTTTTACACGTCCGGAAGAGAAACCGCTGACTGTGGCATACAGGTAAGTACCACGCCTGACCACGCTCTCGTTGATTTCGATGTCGTCCAGCAGGCGCAGCCGCACACGCGAGCCGTCCACGGCCTTGATGTTTTCGTCGATGATCGCCTTGATGAGTTTCGGTTCCCGTGCATCTTTCGCCAGTGTGTTGAAGTAGTCCGAAGTCGTCTTTACCTTCTTCACCACCTCGCTTGCCTTGTCCGTCTCCGCAGGAGCTTTGACCGAACGGCTTTCCTCGTCGATGGTTCCCTTGGTCTGCGTCATCGTGTCCGGCGGAGCCACCGTTGCGGTGCTGTCCGTTGCGGACGGCATGACCTCCCGTTGTCCTCTCAACCTCGCTTCGGCGAGTGCTTTTTCCAGTTCTGCGAGAGCTTCCTGCTCCCGCCTCTTGGCATCGGCCGCTTCCGCTGCCAGATCTTTCTCCTTTTCCTGCCGGTCAAGCAGGGCGATATCCTCTTCGGTGTATTGCGATTCATATCCTCTTGGTTATCGTCCGGTTCGTCCCGCTCGATGTTGTCCACAGCGGAATAATCTTGTATCTTGCCCCATGATTTGGCCATGTTCTCATACTTGCTGCCGATACCGTCGCCGCCCTTGATTTGGGCGTCCGGCAATTCGGGATTCAGGAACTCGGTCGTCTGGAGTGTCTTGTCCTGTACCTCGGCCTTCTCGGTATGGAACAGGTCGAAAATGAAGTACGACGTGCCGAGAAGGGGGATATAGAGGATAGCCGGAAGCATATACTTCGGCTGCCTGAAATTGATTCTCTTGAAGATATTGTTCATTGTTTCCCTTTAATTGAGTTGCACATACTTGCTTATAGTTCTCTCAAACGGCATATTCATAAGCCTGCCGTTCTATTCCGGCCTTTCCGTACCGCTTTCCTTCGTATCGAATCTTCGTACATGCGGTACGGAAAGCATCTTATGCCGTTCCCGGAGCACGGAATCCTGCATTTCCGTGGCCGTTCGGCGGACTGGATGATGGCAGTACACCACCGTCAGGCGGTAAATATTCCATGTCAGCCCGCAGATGGCGAAGCCGAATACGATGACGAGAAACAGCGTCCGGTGGGCGTTGGCGAAACCCTGTACTTTGGCCACTGCCTTGTCGATACGTGTCGCTTTGGCGAAGCGTCGCCCGGCATCCACGTCGCGTTCGTAGCGCTCCTTGTATTTCGGGTCGTTTTTGTCCGGCATCTTCTCGCCGAACAGCATACGTCTGAATCCTTTGATATTCATAGGGCTGGTAGAGTTAATAGTTGCTTTTTGTCTTTTGCTCGATGTCCTTGTTCAGCAGCGTGCGCCAGTTCACGATGAGCAGCCCGTGCGGGTTGTTCTCCGTCCGGGGTACACGCTTGAGCTGTCCCGCCGTAACCAGTTCGCGCATCAGGATATTGCTGCGCCGTTCGATACGCTGCCGCCCGTAGTAAGTGAACTCCATCTTCTCCTTGTTGAAGGTGATACTGTCGCAGAAAATCGAAAAGACGGCACTCGTTCCCAAGATGTTGGAATAGAAGCCTTTCTCCTTGAGCGTATTGTACTGCGCCAAGCCCGTTTCGTCCACTAAGTACATCGCTTTCTCCATCGTGTAGCGGATGTACTTGTCGTCGGGAGCAAGGGTAAAGAAGTAGTGGTGGAACATTTCGACATGGCTCTTGGCTTCCACGTCGAGCGTTTCCTCCATTGTCGTGCGGCGTACCAGTATGGGCACGTTGCCGTCCAGCACATACACTTTCTTTTGAGCGTCCGTAACCATCATGCGGGCCGTCCAGATACTCGACACGCTGATGATGACGCACCCCACGAGAAAGGCGGTGCAGATAATTCCGACCAGTTTGATTTTGTTCTCTAAATTCTTGATGACCATTTTGTTTGAATATTTATCGTTACTTTGTTATCTCATTACCGTACCCATTGCGCCTGTTGCCGTCATTTTAGCCTGCTGCGCCACGCCCTCGCCGAAGTTTCGGGTTGAGAACGCCGTGTCACCCTCCGGTATCATCCATGCCGCAAGGTCGGGGACGAGGTTCAGGCATTTTAGGGCCACGATGCTTGCCGCCATCAGATAGCCCGCCGAGAAGAAGGAGTTTTGCAGGTAAGCTGCCATCGTCTGCTCGCTTGTCGTTATCGCCGTCAGGTTCTCCACCTGTATGCAGAGCACGATGTCGAACAGCAGCAGTACGTAGAAGCCCACGAAGTAGAGCATCGCCCCGTAGAAATGCACCGTCAGATACCTCGTGAGCCACTTCGCCCATGCGCCTTCCCATTTGGGCAGGAGCGAAAACGCCCACTGGATAGTCCGAAAATGGTGAGCATTCCCAAAAGAATTTGCTGGCAGTAAATCGTCGCCCACCAACCGATACGGAACACCACCAAGGCGATAAGTATGATGATTTTGTCTATTCCCACGATGACACCCGATGTCAGCGACGTGAACCACAGCTTCGCTGCATCCTTCTCCATGTTCGTAACCTCGTCCACGCCAGTTTGTTCCATCGTTGCCTCGATAAGGTTGGGATCGGACGTACCCGTGTGGGCGACATCGGCTTGTGCCTGCAGGGCAGTGTACATCGTGTCGCGCACGTAAATCAACTCCTGCACTTTCTCGAACTTGTCCGAGATTTGCGAGGCTTCGGCCTCGTACAGGTCATGTGTGTACGAACCGACGCAGTTCGGGATATAGGAGAGGAAATCTAAAAAGCACCAGTTGCTCCCGCTGTTTGCCATGCCCGTGTCTGCCGGAGGATACCACCAGCAGAGAATGAGCGACACGGCCAGCGGTCTGAAGAGCTTCATCACGTCCAAAGGCTCGTGCTTGACCATCATTTTGTACGCCATGCCTGCCGCCATGACGATAGCGAACAGGGCGGCCAGCGCCATGCACATCTGCAATATCCACCAAAATGGACCTTGCGAGCCGGTAAAGGTCGCGTCGGTCAGGAACTCGTTGGTCTGAAAAATCACGTCGTCGATCTCCTCTTCCAAGAGGTCGATACCGAAATCCGAAAGAATATTTCCGTCTGCCATAGGTTATATGCTTTTAGTTCCCTCTGTTTACCGTCTCGTCTCCGTCACCCGTTCCAATGCCGCCGTCCGACTGTGAACCTCGCACCGCAAGGCGCGATTCGTTCCAGCGGCTCATGGCGTTTCTGACGACGCTGCTTTTGTCCAAGGTTCGGTCGGCGGTTACGTTCAGCAATCCGTCCGTGGCCGTGGCGTTCTGTCTTCGGGCAAGGTAGCCGACCAGAATCTCGTTCTGCCGTACCACGTCTTCGTAGATCCGCAGGTATTCTTTCTTTCGTTGCGCATTGGGCATATAAGCGTCCTTCGTTGCGTCGATGGCACACTGGTACACATGATAGTATTCCGTCCACCGCTCCTTGTCGTCCGTCGTGCCCCCGGCAAGGAGAATCCGGTCTATGTTGCGCTGAAACCGCTCCATTTGAGCGTTTATCTTATCGCCCTCGGCCAGCCATGCGAGGTCAATCTGCCGGTCGGCCACGTTCAGCGCCTCGATTTCGGCACGTTTGACCAGAGCCGAGTCAATGGCTTCCGCTTCATCTGTCTGATTGTAGAGATTGACACCCGCCAGCGTGCGGAACGACAGTTTGTTCTTGCTTGCCGCCGACTTCTTGTACTTGTTATGCAGCAGCGTGTAGTAAAGTTCGGGCGACAGAGCGCCCGTACCGGTTTCCATGACCGTAATCTGGTTCTGTTTCGGCGAGTCATGGTTGTAAGTAACCGACTGCGCCTTGACACCGCTCGTTGCAACTGCTGCAACCGCCATGAGTAAGAGAGTTCTGTTCATATTAATTTCCGGTTATTCATTATTTTACAGTTATTTATATCGTATAGTCATACTTTGAGGGCCTGCTTCAAAGCCGTAAATATTGGTACTCATTCCTGACTCGTTTCTCTCCCTGCGAGAAATGCGTCTCGTCTTTTTCAATGCAAATACATTTTCTATGCGTATAGATACAGGCAATTGCGGTGCTCATGCTCCCCGATGCAAAATCAAGGACAGTATCTCCTTCCTTTGTGTATGTTCTTATCAGATACTGCAATAATGCAATCGGCTTTTGGTTGACATGAATCGTTTTGCCTTCCGATTCCGCTGTTTTGAAGTATATCACACTTCGTGGATACCTTGTCCCTTTGTTTTCATTTCTGAATGTAGGATTGGGGACATTGTTTATTCCTGTCCAATTGCTTCCTCTCTTCGTGCGATTCCCGTAAGGCTCACCTTCCTCCATGATGGGATAATAAGGGATTCTACCTTTACCAAAGACACTTATTAGCTCATGTGCTTTTAGAGGTTGTTTTTTAGCGAGAAGAAAATTGCTTGCTTTTGACTTTTCCCAAACCCAGTCATATTTAAATTCCTCTAAATTACCGCAGCGTAGAAGCTGCTGAACGGTTCGCTGCCAAATAAGACCGTAGGTGCATTTTCTTTCCTGACTCTCCTGATCTCTTTCCACATTTCCGGGAATGGTATTATTTTATCCCACTGTGAAGCTGTGATTCCAAAGGGGGGATCACATAAAACCAAGTCGATACTTGATTCCGGAAGAAAAGGCATTACTTCAAGACAGTCGGCTTTATATAACGTAATGTCTTTTGCAAAAACAATCTTTTCCATTGCATCAATCTAAATGTCTCTTTATCCCTTGGTATAATCCCAATAGGCTTGTTCGTACTAAAAATTCTTTCTCTGTTTTTATTTCCCGATGTCGATGGCATGGAAGTCAAACTCCAACCTGTAGATAGTCTGTCTTCTTTCCCTTTCATCGTTCATTAATAATCCAGCCGTCCCGCTTTGCGCCATCGTCCGAAAGCTCCGTCGATAATCTCCTTGACCTTGGGACGGTAAATCTTCGCTTTCCAGTAACCGATACGCACCTGTATGTACCGCCATGTCTCGATATACGCCCGGTTCAGGTGTCGCTCGATGTCGTCCAGCGACGTGTTCACCGCTTCCAGTACCAGCAGCAGGTCGGAGGTCGAGCAGGCCGCCGCCCCGGTGGCATACAGCACAAGGTCGCTCACCGACTTGTAGAGCTGCTCCCCGTCATTGGCGATGTCCCGTATTGCCTTTTCGTTGATGGCCAGTATCACGGCATCGCCGGGGTCGATGCGTCCCCGTTTCACGATTCTCTCGTTGAAGTCCTCCAACAGTTTCTTGTAATCGCCGATACGGTCGCTGACCGCCGTATAAGTGCTTTTCACGTTCAGTACCGTCCGCAAGGACTGGTACATCACGTCGATGACATCGAAGGCACGGGTGTAGCGATCCAAGTCCACATTCAGTTCCTTGTACTCGCCGATCTCCTTGCGGCTGTATTCGTGCAGCAGCTTGTTGCTGTATTCCAGCGTACTGCGGGCCAGCAGCAGGCTCCGCTGTTTCTTGTGGTCGTTGATGTAGGCTTCCACTGACACGATGTCGAAGGTCCATTGCGCCTTGGCGATGCCGGGCAGGAGAACCAGCAGCACGACTGTCATCAGCAGGGCACGTTTCATGGCCGCACCTCCTTTCCGCTGTCTTTGCCGTTTCCGTTCCGCAGGTTTCGCGCATTCTCCACCCAACGTTCGTGGCATTCCTCCACGAGCGTCAGCCTGCGTCCCTCGTCCATGTCCAGTTCGGGCAGCACATCCTTCAGCACGTCGATGATGCTCCGCTTATAGTGCATCATCTTTTCCAGCGACACGAGGTCTGCATATATTTTTGTAATCCGGGAATCCACTTCCCGTGCGATTTCGAGCCGGTCGCTCGACCACAGCAGATGGTACACCTCCCCGGTCGGAGTCTCTTCCAATGGCGGGGTACGGGCGTATTCCGTCGTGATCTTGCACGAAGGGTGTTCCCGTGCAATCTCCGCAATACGGTCGTTCACCAGTTTCGTTTTCTCCGCGTCCGACAGGTTCGGGTCGAGTGTCAGCACGTCGGCTACATACGTGTCGGTATATTCCGTGGTCAGTTCCCAACTGATCTGCACGATGGCACGGTGTATCTTGATACCGAGGAAATATTTCGGTTTGCGGGCTATCGAGACCGTCGCCTTGAACGTGATGACCCCGTTGATGTTCGGCATGGTCGCCTTACGGACATAGGTGTAGCCGTTCCACGCCCCGCCGTCCTGCCATGACAGGCTGTAAGCCGTCTTACAGTCCTGCATGATGGCCGGTATGCGGTAATAGTCGTCCGTTGCCACATCGTTATCGCCCGCCGCCTCGGCTTTTGCGTCGGTGTATTCCCGTTGTTTCTTCTGCCATTCGGACAGCTCGCTTTTCAGGCGGTCTATCTGTGTTTTGTTCGCATTGTACTGCTGTCGGTACACCGCCGCATCTTCCACGCTCGCCTCGGCGATTTTTTTCAGCAGGTCGGCATTCTCATTCTCCAACGCATTGATTTGCGACTGAAGGGCGGCACCTGGTTCTCCGCCTCCTGCAGCATGGCGTCCAACTCGGACAAGTCCAATTCGTTCTCCGTAACCGTGGTCTGCATGGCACACTCCTTTGAATGGGCGTTCAGGGATTTGCCGCACTTTCTGCACTTGTACTGCGTCGTGCCCTGACCAAGCGTAGCCCCGTCCGAGCAGGTTACGCTGATGGTCACGCTCTCGCAGCCCTGCAACTTCGCAGCGTCCGTCGCCTGATAGTAGTTCCGCGCATCGGATGCGATATAGTAAGTATAACCCTCCTCGTTGTCGTTGAACTCCAAGAGGCGGGGCATTGAGTTGCGCCTTGAACGTGTTCAGGTCCATCGAATAGGAATCGAACACCTCCTCGTAAATGATTTCCTCCCGGTTCCAGCTTTTCTTCACATGGATTTCATAGGCATAGGCTTTCTTCGTCTGTTTGCCGCCCCGACTGATGATGTAACCGTTCTGCCAGTAGTCGATGGTGTAGGTATAGCCGTCGTTCTGACTGTTGAGCAGCTGAACCCGGCTTCTCGACCAACCGGCGTACCGTTCCGAATTGGCGAGAACCTGCTCCCGTTGCGAGGCATTGGGATAGAAGCCGGGATCGGTCGTCTCGAAACGTGTCCACTCTCCGCCGTTCAATATGCTGTTGTCGTCCGTCGGCGGGTAGTAATCGCACAGGGCGATACTCCCTTGCTCGCGACGGGCGATATACCACCGTTGCGTGTAGTAGTTTCCCGCTGTCTTGTCCAGATAATCTGTCATCCACGAGGTAAGGTCGTAGTTGCTGAAATCGAACAGTCCCGCCACGTTGTCCTCTCCGCCCACCATATCAATCAGCAGACCTCCGAGGTCATGTTCCGCCTGCTCGAAGAGCGCACCGTAATGGTCATACAGGTCGATGACCTTGCTGACCCTGCCGCCCATCAGATCATGGAAAGAACTGGTCTGCAGCAGGACGTCACCGATATTTCCGATACCAGCCGAGGCGAGACCGACACCCATGTTGTAGAGGTTGTCGATGTCGTGTTGCAGGTTCTCTTTCGTAAAGTTACCCGGCACGCTGGCGAGATCGTCCAACATACGTTGCCAGTCGATGTCGCCCACTTCCGAGAGTTTCAGCAGAGGGGCGATGTTTCGGTTGATTTCCAGAAACACGATGTCCGAAAAGCCCAGCGTGCTGTTCGTCACCACACTCTCGAACTGCATACACAGACTTTTCGTCTCGTCGCAGATTTTCATCAGGTAGCTGCCCCAGTAGATAGCCGTTTGCGGTGAGCGGAGCATCAGTTTCGCCACCACCCATATCTTGGGTATGATCTTCTCCGAGACCATGCGGTAAATGCGGCGGTAGTAGTAGTTCTCCGTACTGCTGTTCCAGATACCGAGGTCGGAAAAGGCTTTATGCTCCAAGAACTTGGAGGCAAAAATCCCCGCCGTAGCCACTTCCGCCGCATTGTAGTGCTTGAGAATGTCATCGACCTGCTCCCGGTAATAGCTTTCCGCCACGGCTTCCGTACCGAAAGCGGTAGCCATTGCCGCCACCGTGCGTGCGTCGTAGTTCACGCTGTAATACTGCGCGTGGACCTGCTGCACAACGGCGAGCGACAGGAGTATAAGGATAAGTGACAGCCGTTTCATCATGGATTCCTCTCCGGTTAAAAACAGATATCCGTCAACGGTGCGTCATGCCTCTTAGTGCACGTATCAGTCCGTCGGCCTCATATACGGCGGAATTTGCCACCAGACGGTGATGTCATGAATACCTCCTTGGCGATCTCGTACCTGCGTTGTTCCCACTTCGCCTCTTCTTCCTCGTCCTGTACGGAATTTTCTATGCCGGCGTATTCGTCCAGTTCCTTACCGAGCATCCCCAACCGGAGATTGTATCTTTCCAGAACATCCTCTATTTCCTCAATGCTTTTTCTTCCCATGTCGCGTACCCTTACCAAGTCCTTTCCGGGCCATTGGCACAAATCCCGGATGGTCTTGATGTCGAACTCACGGAATATCCGCTGGATACGGGCTTCATATTTGCTCCCGAACTCAAGTGTCTTTACACTTTGGCTAATGTCTATCTTTTCCATTTTTGTAATTAATGATTTGATTGTTATTGTTTTACATGAAGGTTCAATACCTGCCCGGCCTCGTTGACCTTTTGGGCGAACGGCAGGGACTTCCCGATACCGCTGGCGTTCCAGTCCCGGCAGTACGCCTCAATAGCTTCCTGATGACTGCACCGCAGTTCCCGTTTATAGAGTTTCAAGGCTTCTTTCTCCGCCCGCTCCGTGGTGTAGGTCATGTAACATTCTCTTGGTTCTTCTACACCGTACACGCCGCTGGTCGTTCCCCGGCGGATGAACACCTCGCGGAAGAAACTGCGCCCTTCCTTGTTTTCCAGCCGGTTGATGGTGAATATCTTCTTGCAGTCCACGTCAGTAAGGCCGAGGATAGCCTTGATTTCATCGAACCGCTCACGGAACTTGCTCTGGTCGAGCAGCATCACCACGTCCGAGTTGTTGATGATGGCTTCCTTGACGATAGGGCTGCCGATGATGTCCTGTATCTCCTGTGTCACCACGCCGACCGAAGCCCAGAACTTACGGGCCGTCTTGTACATAAACTTGATGTATTCGGCCATGAGCGGGCTGGCAATCGCCTTCCACGCTTCCTCTATGACCAGGACTTTGCGGTTCTTCTTGATACGCATCTTCTGTAAGAATACGTCCATGATAATCAGCGTGACAAGAGGGAACAGGAGAGGATCATCTTTTATACTGTCGATTTCGAAGACGATGAACGTCTCATCAAACAGTGAACTGTCCATGTTCTCGTTCAGCGTCTTTTCATGATTGCCTCCCCGGTAGAAGTCCTTCATCATGTAACGGTACGTCGAGATGTCGATGCCCGAAATGTGGTTCTCGGTACAGATGTCGGGGATGCGCTGCACGGAAAACTCATAGAACGAGTTGAACGACAGCTCTTCCACTTTTAGCTCCTTACGGCGGCGTTCCATCTCGTCGATCATGCGCTCGATACGCCCGGCCCGCTCTCCTTCGTCCTCGTCCCGCTTCTCGGTACGGTTACGGTCGTCGATGAGCAGCCCCTTACGCAAATCCTCCCGTTGCAGGGGCGTGAAGCCGTCGAAACCGTTGAAATAGGTGTCGTAATACTCCGTGATGACCTGTTCTATCAGGCGGTCCTCCGTCTTCGTGACCGTACCCTGCGAGCCTTTCCAGATGAGCAGTACGAGGTTTTTCAGGAAGCCCGTTTTCTCCACATTCATTTCAACCCGGTTGATGCGGAACGGGTTCATGGTAATCGGTCTTTCCTCGGTATAGGAAATGTACTTGCCGCCGAGGTATTCGCAAAGGCCCTCGTAGCTGTTACCCGTATCGACCATCACCACGTCTGTGCCCTGCTCGTACAACTGGCGCACGACAGAGTTCATGTGGAAGCTCTTGCCGCTGCCCGAAGGCCCTAAACAAAAGAAATTCGAGTTGTCCGTCAGTTTGTTTTTCCCTTCCTTTCCCGTGATGTCGATAGCTACCGGCACGCCTTGGCGGTCCGTGTAGTAAATTTTCAGCGGTGTTTCTTCGCTGTGCTGTATGTGCTCCTTATACATCAGGCACACCGCCGCGTCACCCAGCGTCAGGAAGCGGTCATAGTCCTCGTTCATGCCGTAGCAGTTACCCGGAAACGAGTTTACGAACAGTTCCAGCTGGTTGTACGCCCTTTTGGAAATATGGATACCCATACGTCCGAAAGCATTCTCCAAATGGTTCGTGCATTTTTGCAGGTCCGTACCAGTCGGTACGGCGACAATCAGGTTGAAATGAGTGTACACGAGCTGCTTGCTTTCCCGCGCGATGACCTCCTGTACCCGCTTGATGTCCTCCACGGCCATCTGGTTGCTCGGATTGGGAATACTGGCGTGCCGGTTCTTCTTTTTGTCCAGCAGGGCCAGTTCCCTTTTCTGATTGGGCAGGAAGACAATCTGGTTATAGATGACAGCCTCCGCACTCGGAATGCTGTCAATGGCAGCCAGCAGGTCCACGGGCATATCCGTGTTATTGACCTCTATATTGGTATAAGGTCTTATCAGTGAAGGCAGTGCGGCGCAGTCCACATCGACAAGACTATATACCTTGCAGCGTTTGTCGCCCATCGAGACTGTCTCGTCGTCTGCCTTGAAGTTGGTCATCGACACGATCCGGTCCTTGAAGTTCATGGCGAAATAGCGGTCCACGTATTCGCTCGCCTCGGCTTTGTTCAGGAACTTGGCCTGTACCCCGGCATCGTGCAGCTGGTCATGCACTTTGCGGATCTTGACCAGAAAATCGCGCCACTTCTTGTTGTCGAACGAGAACAGTCGGCTCTTCTTCGCCTCCTGTGTGATAGTCAGGTAACACACGCTGTCCGTGTAGTTGCGCCCCTTGAAGTAACGGAAGTAGGCCGACGAGAGGAACTCGTGTTTGTCGCCCGTCTCGTTCTCGAACTGTTTCCTGACGAAGATGTCCTGTTTGTGCAGGGCATATCCTTCGCCGAGCGTCTGTGCGAGGGCGGTGAGAAGGTGCGTGAACTCATAGTAGCTGTCAATGTTCGCGCAGTATTTTTGCACGGGGTTCTCTATTTTCAGGATAGCAGAATATTCGCCCGTCTTGGTATAGAGCACGCCCACGCCGTTCGTCTCTTCCACGGAAAAATAGATGTCCTGAAAGATACGCTTGCGCTTGCCTCCGGTACCGAACGCATAGACCGACAGGGCCATGCCGGCACACAAGGCGATAAAAAGTAGAATGATGTACAAAGTCATCTTAAAATACGATAAAAAAGGCCGGGCCGCCCGGATTTCAGGCGGCCGGCCCGCGTTCAACATTCAACAAGACCACACGTTGCCCGTGATGGTTTTCTTTTCTTCTCACAGCTTCTTCGAGTGGGCGTAGATATACACCCCGCGCCCGTCTTTCTTGGTATGCAGCCCTTTCCGCTGTTTGAGCATGATAAGGGCGATACCCGTCGAGACGACCGCAACCAGCACGACCAGTCCGACCACGAACCCTGCGAGACAGTAGCGATGATAAAGCCGACGATGGCTCCGCCGGCAACGCCTGCCGCCCAGTAGGTATAGCGTCCCTGGATGCCCATGAACTCCAAAGGCCGTTGAAGACCTTTGAACAGCGGGTAGTCAGGGTAACGTTCGTCCTTGCCTTTCATCGTGCGGAAGGTTTATGCGCCGATACCGAAGAACATCGGAAGTGCTTGTGCGGCAGCGATTAAGAAAATACATGCGCCCACGACCATCATGATTTTCTTCTTCACGTCCTGTTCCTCGTTGTGTGGGCTAAGCACCCAGCGCCATACCCACCTTGCGGTGGGCGGTTTCCGAGTACTCGCCCCCAAACCGTACTTACATGTCTCCATGTATACGGCTTTCCATTAGTAACATTACTCTTTACCATAGTTCTGAATCATAGAGTTGCAGTCCTCACAGACAACCAGTGTCTTGCGATGTCTTTTGAGCATCAGTTTCTCCCACTCATTATTGCCTTTCAGCTTGGTGAGAGTCCTCACATGATGCATGACTACTTTTCCTTCCTTACCACATAGTTCACATCTGCCATCCTTCAACCTTTCCACAAGGCTCGGATATGGCACGTACATGGTCTGTGGCATTTGTCATAGTCAACATCGAACTGAGCATTTCTCTTTTT
>ENA-OPZC01000069-OPZC01000069.1-human-gut-metagenome-genome-assembly--contig:-NODE-69-length-19260-cov-1.384258_pt1 | contig 19260 bp, 19 predicted proteins | sample MGYA00242477_ERZ504491 | MGnify/ENA primary metagenome ERZ504491 (study PRJEB26092, sample SAMD00036249) | human gut metagenome | host: Homo sapiens | study: EMG produced TPA metagenomics assembly of... | reverse complement strand
AAAGATTTCTTTATCTGTCAGAATGAAATAGAACGTTTTGCAGGGTGGGTGAAAGAGGGTACATTCCAATATACATACATTGATGAAGAGGGTGAAGAACATATTGTAGGATATTCTTTTACCAACGAATTTGTATGTGACTATTCTTCCTTATGAAAGGTTGTCTATCATTAGTAAATATTCAAGCAATAGCAGATTGTTCGGTCTATGAAATATCACGCCATGATTTGATTGAATACTGGGAAACGAATATGGAAACTCAACGATTCGGAAGATATGTAGCTGAAAATCTATATGAAATGGTATATGAAAGATTGCTTGATTTATATTGTAGTCCTGAAATACGATACAAGAAATTAATAAAAACGTTGCCCAGACTTGAAAGAAGCAGTTCCTTTGAAAAACATAGCTTCATTCTTGGGAGTTACTCCCGAAACTATTAGCCGCATACGCCGTAAACTGGAGAAATAGTTTATCTTTTAACATCTATTGTATTAGGGTCTTGATAATTGTCAAGACTTTTTTTATTTCTTCTCCCTTACTTTGTCGCTTTCATTATTAAAGATATTGATATGATACGCAAATTAACGAAAGAAGAATACAACCATGCCGCCGATTTGTCCTACCAGGTATATATGGAATGTGGCAAGAGCGATTTTACCCAAGAGGGCATCGAAACGTTTAAAGACTCGTGTATAACACATCATTGATTAATGCGCTTGACTTCTATGGTGCCTTTGAGCATCATCGACTGATAGGTATAATTGGCGTGAATAAAGAAAAGCAGCATATTTCCCTTTTCTTTATTCTGCCCATCTATCATCGGAAGGGAATCGGGAAATCGCTATTTGTCTATATGATGGATGATTGCAACTTTACTCACCTAACGGTGAATTCCTCAACCTATGCAGAAGCGTTCTATCAATCTTTGGGATTTAAGAAAACAGGTGAGAAGGAGATAAATAAAGGAATCGTAAGTATTCCTATGGAGAGAAACGTATAATTTTATCAATTACTTGAAACAATTCATTAATATGAAAAAAAGACTCATCCTGTTTGCGGCAATCATCGCCTGCAATTTCCTATGCCTCACCTTCTGCGAAAAATAACAGTCATATTCCATGTTCTGGCCGATAAGGGTACAGTTACCCACAAAATCCATAAAGTCACACAGACCGTAAGCATCCGATAAATACACATTGTAAAGCCATCCATTTTTCCGTTACTTTGCTAATAAAAAAGACCATGAAACGAATAATGAGAAAAGAAGAGTTCCTGTCTGTTCATGAAAGACAATAGGCCAGTGGCCTGAGCATAAAAGATTTCATGACTTGCCACCTGCAAGGCACAGAAAGTCAATCCAAGAGAATGGCTGAATGATGTCATTGCTAGGCTTCCATATTATCAGGAAAAAGACTCCGGCAAAGATATTCGGGAATTGCTTCCGGATGTTTGGAAGTTGAAGAAATCCAACGAAAATCCAATAGAAGTCTAATAGAGATGTAATAGAATAGCAAACTCTTCCTATCAACTTTATATTCGTTGATAAGAAGTGTTTGTTGTTTTATGAATCTACAATGTGTACTTTATCGGATGCTTACCTTGATATAAAAGGATGAGGTAAGTTCTGTAATATGAAATTATTCAATAAAGATAGATTCCATGAGCATAATATAGATGTCGCGGTAGTTAAAGTTATATGCTATCTGTTTGTAAGATTGCATATAACTTCCTTAATATGGAATAGTTATTTCAACCACTGCTGAATGGGTTGCATCAGATTGGGGAGAAAATCTTCCGATCGTTCTTCTATTTCATTTAATTTCCATATATCATGTTGGGCCTCATGTGGATTCTCTGTTTGGTGGATTTCGTAATAGATTGCTTCCCGCTTTTCGTATTCATCAGCAAATCCTTCTTCGGCTATATGAGGCACGCCGACCACAATCCTGAATTCCGGGATAAACCGATAATACACAAAACCGGTGAAAACGTCTTGATAGGTTATACCCGGACAGGTCCGTGGGTTATGGTCAAATTCGTCTTTCCCAAAAGGTGTACCGGAGAAATTGAATCCGGCATCATTTATACCCAGATGATGAAAGGCTGCATCCCATTTTCCTTGTTGTGTAGGAGACACGGCTATGTCATTGTCTGAATGGATAGCCGTTAGTGCGAACTGATTGACCAGCACATTTGCACATTGCCCGGGAAATGCTTCAAACAAGAAACGTCCTACATTTTGTTCCGGAACTCCTTTTGTCGGTAATAATTCGGATTAAATGCATGCCGATAGTTCATGATAATCAGTGCCTTCTGTTTCTGATTCTTGGATTTCATGACGTTTATTTTCTGGATAATATAATCTGCCATCAGGCTGTCTCGCTGATAGTAATCATTATATTGGTTATAAGCCTTTTTAATCTTTTCTTTGTCAATGGGATTTTTCGTCTCAAAATAAATGTCTGATGGATACCAGGCAATTTTCTTTTCTTCCGGCAGCGTATTGTTTAATTGGTATATACCTTGTGCCAGCATGCTCCAATTGTAGCAATGCCATACCGGATAGAAAAGCATATTCCGTCGAAAGTCGAGAATACGACTGTTTACTTCCGTACTATCCATTTTGCCTGAGCTAAGAAACTGGTTTAGTTCGGGATTTAAGCTCCGGGAGCCTACCTCCGTAAAAAGTACACCTACATGATTCGTGAAATACGGGTCGCGCAGTATATCCAGATATAATTCGTATTGGGTAATATCCCGATGGTCGCGTTCGCAGATAAAAACGATGTCATGATTCTTAAATAAGGAAAGGATATAGTCCTTTGCAGGCAATTGTTTATGGGATAGAAAATCTACATAAGGTTTAATTGCCTCATGTACTTGGCTATACACCGAAGTCATTCCTATACATTCTATAAAGAAGATACTTATCAGGAGTCTTCTGACTGCGTTTTTGGCTCTTTGGGATTTCATGATGTCTTTTTTGTGTGCTTGTGTTATGATTGGTACTTTCTTGTCTGGTCTTCGAACATAGTGGTTTGTTTTTACAAAGGTAAAAAAATATGAGTTCCGGCATATTATATAAGAAAGTTTGCCAATGGATACCCAGGCATTTCTGAATGTTAAGTGAAATGCCTGGGGAATTAAGCTCATAAACTCTTTTATTCCGCATTCTTTTTCAGCCATTCCTGTCGGCGAAGGTCAGGAAGGTGTTTCACTTTGAAATGCTCGAAGGTGGCATTGAAGCCGTTTCCGTCGGGGCTGGCTGCCATGAGTCCTACGTGTACGGGAGTGTTGTCTTGAAGCCAGGCATTCCGCATCATGACGTATTCCTTGTCGTCGAACGAATAGAATATTTCCACGGCATCCAGTCGTCTTACCGCTTTAATCCATACGTAAGGAACCGGCTTGTCCAGTGCGATGACGCTCCAGTCGGAGGTTTTGTGGGTGACTACAGTGCTCAGGTTGAATTTCCCGTCTACAAACTCAATGCCTGTCTTGATGTAGTTCTCGTGGTCAATGCGCAGCATCAGTCCGGCCTGGTCGAAACGGGTTTTATAGTCTCCGGTCACTTTTACCTTGACCTCAAATTCGCCTCCGTAAGTTGTGTAATAGAATGGAGCGTCATCTACGGTAAAACCATAGTGTGAAATTCGCCAGTAGTCACTCTGCGGGGTGACGTACATGGTCAGTGCCTGGTTTTCTATTTTCCACTGTTCGGGTTCGTTGAACCATTGCATTTTTTCCAGTGACTGGGCCATTCCGCATTGCAGGGATGCCCAGAAGGCCATGCCTAATATAAGTCGTTTTTTCATATCTGATAATTTAATTACGATTCCTTTGATATATTTGCTGATAAAATCCGTCGGGAAGTTATCTTTGCAAATGTAAGATGCCGGAAAAGAATCTGCAATGATTATTAATAACCATTTTTGTATAATATAGTCGATGAACTGAACAATGAGTTTTCGAAACAGAAATTGCTTTACAAGGTAGGGCAACAGCCTGTGGCAGAACTGGAAAAATACAAGCAAATTGCCATGGGCTATGCGGAAATGGAAAATGCGGTATCTGTGCTGAGTGATATGCATACGAATGTGAGTTACGTGTACTATGGGCGCTTTTCTCAGGTGTTTGGCTGGAATCGTGAGAATGGCATGGAAGAGAAAATAGATTCTATTTGGGAGGAAAAGATTTTGAAGCAGATTCATCCCGATGATTTGCACGACAAGTATTTGCAGGAGCTTCGTTTCTTTCACTTTGTGCGACATCAGCCCAAGACAAAGCGGACTGATTTTTATTTGGCCAATAAGTTGCGTATAAAGGATGTGCAGGGAAACTATCAGTTTGTGTTGCACCGATTGTTTTATGTCCCTTCTCCTGTAGGAGGTGATTTGTGGCTGGCGTTATGCGTGTATACTCCATGGGCATTCGGTTTTTCCGGAAAGAGCAGGGTGGTTCATTCGGTTACCGGAGAAATGATGGAATTGGGTGGTCAGGAGGATGCGCAAATCTTGTCGGAGAGGGAGAAACAAATTCTGCGGTTGATAGATAAGGGATTGATGAGTAAGGAGATTGCCAGCCAGCTTTCTATCAGTGTGCATACGGTCAGCCGGCACCGGCAGGAGATTTTGGGTAAGCTTCAGGTAAAAAGTTCCATTGAGGCATGTAGGGTAGCGAAGGAATTGGGTATTTTGTAAAGACAAGTATTTGTCTTATCTTGTACTTTTAAGTTAACACTAAACCTAAATATAAATAATAAACCATGAAAAAAATCTTGTTTTTATCGGCACTGCTTGCATGCGGGCCGGCCTGTTTTGCTCAGCAGGCAGAAAAGTTTCCACTGGGAGATTATGTAGAACTGACCGATACGAAGCCGCACGACGGGGAAGAGGTGTGGAGCAAAATGACTGCTCCGGTTCGGTTTTGTTGGGGAACGACGGATGTGCGTTACAAGAAACTGAATGTGCCCGACGTGAAAATGACTGGTATGCTCCGGCTGAAGGCTTGGAAAGGAGAGCGTGTGAATGCACAGGCGGTGCTTTGGACGCAGAAAGAACTGGAAGGAGCGGAAATTGCTGTCAGTGAATTGAAGAACGGTTCTTCGGTAATTCCCGCCTCGGCCGTGAATACGTATTTTGTACGTTATGTAATGACGGATGAGCTGAACAAGGATGGAAGTGGAGGTTGTGGTCCTCGTGAGAACAAGGCAGAGTGGGATTCTTCCATGGTGGCCGATGTGCTCGATATTGTGCGGGTACGCGAAGTTCAGGCGCGCAGTACGCAGCCCGTGTGGCTGAATGTATGGGTGCCTGCTGATGCACGCCCCGGAAAGTATAAAGGTACGCTGACGGTATCTGGAAAGAATTTTGAAGCCATGAAACTGCCGTTTGAAATTGAGGTGGTGAACCGCACGTTGCCGGAACCGCAGAAATGGGCGTTTCACCTGGACTTGTGGCAGAATCCGTATGCCGTGGCGCGTTACTATCAGGTGCCGTTGTGGAGCAAGGAGCATTTTGACGCCATGCGTCCTATCATGAAGATGCTGGCCAATGCGGGGCAGCGGGCCATTACTGCCAGCATCATGCACAAGCCGTGGGCTGGACAGACGGAGGACCATTACGACAGCATGATTTCCGGATGAAGAAGCTGGATGGTACGTGGGTGTACGATTATACGGTGTTCGACAAGTGGGTGGAGTTCATGATGAACGAAGTGGGTATCAAGGATTTGATTAGCTGTTATACGATGATTCCATGGGCGTTGAGCTTTGATTATTTTGATCAGGCTACCAACCGCGTGCAGTTTATCAAGGCTGCTCCAGGTGAGGAAGCCTACGCTGAATACTGGGGTACGTTCCTGAAAGATTTTTCCCGTCACTTGCGTGAGAAGGGGTGGTTTGAAAAGACGGCCATTTCTATGGACGAACGTCCGATGGAAGCCATGCGTGAAGCCATTAAGGTGATTAAGGCGGCCGATCCGGAATTCAAGATTACGCTGGCCGGCAATTATCATGAGGAGATTCAGGGGGATTTGTATTATTTGAGTATCCCTTATGGCAATCAGTTCCCGGAAGAGGTAAAGGCAGAACGTGAACGGAAAGGACAAATCAGTACGGTGTATACTTGCTGTACGGAGGCTTTCCCAAATACATTTACTTTTTCTGAACCTGCCGAAGCGGCCTGGACGGTACTTCATGCGGTGGCTGGAGGATATGACGGTTATCTTCGCTGGGCGGTAAACAGCTGGCCGATGGACCCGCTGCGTGATTCACGTTTCCGTACGTGGGCAGCCGGTGATACGTACAGCATCTATCCTGGTCCGCGTAGCAGTATCCGTTTCGAACGTCTGGTGGAAGGTTTGCAGGATTGTGAGAAAATCCATATCCTCGGGAAGAACTGGCTGCCAAGGGAGCAAACGGAAAATTGAAGAAGCTGAATGCCAAACTGTCGGAATTTACTCCGGAAGGTTGGATAAAGACGAATAAGAAGTCGCCTGCCCTGATGGTGAGTGAGCTGAATGCCTTGCTCAATGAGATGTAAAAGATGCATCTGCAGGAAATAAAAAAGTCCGGTCGCAATGGCCGGACTTTTTAGTATGATAAAATCAAATGAGTATTTATTTCTTTGTGCTAGGAGTGTAACGTGCGTTCAAGCCGTCAACGATTTCCTGTGTAATATCCAGTGACTTGTCTGCAAACAACAGGTTGTCCAACTGAGTGTTGCTGATAATCAGGCTGTAGCCTTTTTTCTGGTTGTATACTTTTAAGAATGAGTTGATAGAATCGCGAAGCTGCAAGCTGTTCTTCTGGTTTTCAGCCTGGAGGTCAGCATAAAGCTTTTCCTGCAACTGCTGCAAGTCACGCTGTTTCTGCAACAGACGTGCGTTTTCCTGTTCTGCACGTTCGCGGCTGGCAAAACCATTGTTTTCCAGTTTACGCTGGAATTCTCTCATTTCGCCGTCCAGTTCTTTTGCTTTTTCATTCAATGTCGTACGGATGTTTTCTTCCTTCTGAATCATCAGTTCGTTCAGGTCATTCCAGTAGCGATATTTAGTGAGCAGCGAATCAACTTCTACGTAGGCAATCTTCATATTTGTACCTGCTACTGCCGGAGCAGAAGCTTCAGTAGAAGTTCCCTTGTTGTCTGTGCATTGTGCAAACAGGAATACTACGGCAAGAGCCAGGAGTCCTTTCAAAACATTCATTTTTTTCATAATGATATTGATATCGTTTTTTAGTTAATTATTAGCTTCATTGTTCTGTTGCTGCCGACTGTCTTTCAGGAATGGCGTGGGGATTGATGCGCTGGGCTTCACGGTCTTGCGATTGCACGCATCCGATGCCTCTTTTCCGCATGGCCTTGCTTCCGCTGACGTGTGTGTTAGGGAAGCGTCCATTCTTCTTGAAAAGTATTTTCACCGATAATAGCGCTATGCAGATAGCAACTATTAACAAAGTTATCAGGAGAGTCTTGAGCATTTCTATTAATTTTGTGGTGCAAAGATATAGTTTTTGTCACGATTCCTCAGGGTTTTGTCTTTAAAAATGCCTTTTATGTGAGGAAAAACGCTGTATTTAACTTTTGTTTGCATCTAATTTTTAATCGTTTATTGAAATACTTTTATGGAAAAGAAAGATTTGAAGCCGGCATCGGTTTTTCATTATTTTGAAGAAATCTGTCGTGTGCCGCGTCCTTCCAAGAAGGAAGAAAAAATCAGAAATTATCTGGTGGACTTTGCAAAAGCCCATGCGCTGGAATATAAAGTGGATGAGGCTGGAAATGTCTTGATTAGCAAACCGGCTACCGCTGGTATGGAAAATCTGAAAAAAGTGGTGTTGCAGTCGCACATGGACATGGTATGCGAGAAAAATAACCAGACAGTACATAATTTTGAAACAGACCCGATTGAAACTTACATTGACGAGGAATGGTTGAAAGCGAAAGGTACCACACTGGGGGCTGACAATGGTATCGGTATGGCGACTGAACTGGCTGTGCTGGCTGCAGATGATATTCAGCACGGACGCTGGAGTGCTTGTTCACCGTAGATGAGGAAACGGGACTGACCGGAGCATTTGCCTTGAAAGAAGGTTTCATGAGCGGCGATATTCTGATAAACCTGGATTCGGAAGATGAAGGAGAATTGTTTATCGGCTGTGCCGGAGGTGCTGGTACCACAGCTGAATTCCCTTGCCCTATGACAGCAGCTCCTGAAGGTTATTTCTTCTTCCGTGTGGCAGTTAAAGGGTTGACCGGCGGACATTCTGGTGACGACATCAATAAGAACCGTGCCAATGCCAACAAACTGCTCGACCGTTTCCTGATAATCTTGATGAAGCAGTATGATTTGCGTCTGAGCCACATTGACGGAGGTAACTTGCACAATGCCATTCCGAGAGAAGCGCATGCCGTTTGTGCCGTACCGATGGCTGATAAAGAAAATGTACGGGTAGCATTGAATATATTCCTGGCTGAGGTGGAGAATGAGTTTGCGGTGACAGAACCGAACCTGACCATGGAACTGGAGTCGGAAACTCCTTGTGCAGAGGTGATGGAAAAAGAAGCTATGGCACGTTTCCTGCATTCACTGTATGCCGTGCATCACGGAGTGTATGCCATGAGTCAGGATATGGAAGGCTTGGTGGAGACTTCTTCTAACTTGGCTTCCGTGAAGATGCGCGACGGCAAGATTGTGGTAGTGACCAGTCAGCGTAGCTCTATCCTTTCTTCTCGCAAGGATATGTCGCAGATGGTACGTTCAGCATTTGAACTGGGTGGAGCTACTTGTGTGACCGGTGACGGTTATCCGGGATGGAAACCGAATCCGTCGTCTGCAATTCTGAAGGTGGCTGTAGAAAGCTACAAACGTCTGTTTGGAGTGGAACCGAAAGTGAAAGCGATTCATGCCGGACTGGAATGTGGATTGTTCCTGGAGAAATATCCGTCATTGGATATGGTTTCTTTCGGACCGACGCTGCGTGGCGTGCACTCACCGGATGAACGCATGCTGATTCCTACGGTGGACAAGTTCTGGCGTCATCTGCTGGATGTGCTGGTAAATATTCCGGCTCGTTCATGAGAAAACTAATTTATAGCTTGCTATGGGCTGTGTGCGGCATGAGTGCCGCACCGGCTCAGGCACAGCATGCGTTCCGGGTGATGGAGTACAACGTGGAAAACTTGTTTGATTGCCGTCACGATTCTTTAAAGCAGGATACAGAGTTTTTGCCGGGGAGTGTACGGAACTGGACGTACCGTCGCTTTCAGGATAAGGTGAACAAGATTGGAAAGGTGATACTGGCAGCAGGAAAGGAACAGGTGCCTGATTTGGTGGGTTTGTGTGAGGTGGAAAATGACTATTGCCTGAAAAGCTTGACCCGTTATTCTCCGCTTCGTGAAGTGGGTTATAAGTATGTCATGACCAGCTCGCCCGATGAGCGTGGCATCGATGTGGCTCTGTTGTATCAACCAGTCTCGTTCCGCTTGCTCGCTTCACAGAAAATTCGTATTCCGTCAGATTCATTGGGTATGCGTCCTACGCGAGATGTGCTGTACGTATCGGGGCGTGTGGTAAGCGGAGATACGTTAGATGTCTTTGTCTGTCATCTTCCCTCGCGTGTGGGAGGGGCAAAGAAAACAGATCCCTATCGTTTGTGGGTGGCCCGCAGAATCCGTCAAGCCGCTGATTCGGTCATGGCTGAGCGGCAGAATCCCCGTCTTATTATTATGGGGGACTTTAATGACTATCCTGATGGAAAGTCGTTGCAGGAAGGGCTTCGTGTGTCTGCCTTGTCTGAAAAGCCGCAGTTATGTGCCTTGTATAATCTGATGGATAACCAGCAGGGAGGGACCTATCGTTATAAAGGAGAGTGGGGTGTACTGGATCAGATGGTAGTGAACGGTGCTCTGTTGCAGCCGGATGCTCGTACAAGGACTTCACAAGAAAAAGTCTCTATTCTACGTTTCCCTTTTTGTTTGGAAGAAGATAATGTGTATGGAGGGGATACGCCTTTCCGCACCTATAAAGGAATGCGGTATCACGGAGGATATAGCGATCATCTTCCGGTGCTGCTGGAACTGATAGTGGAAGAATAGAGTTGTTTCTCGCGCGCATTGAAAGTTGATATTATTGGCCATGGCTCTTTCATTTAACTAAATCAGTACTTTCCCAGCGGTACTCCGGTACTTCCTCAGTAGTACTCCGGTACTTCCCCGGCGGTACTCCAGTACTTCTAGGAAAGTACTGGGAAAATGGAAGAGCCGTGTATTATTTTGACTAAATGAATATATGTTTTCTTGTCCGGGAGTTGTATTTCTAAAAGAAAAAACGTATATTTATTGCGAAATCAAAATCTAAGGTTATGAAAAAATCATTGTTCTTTTGTGTGTTTCTATATGGAATAGGAGTAATGTCTTGTTCAAATGAATTGGAAGTTCAAGAAAAAGTAAAGGCATTACCTACTGTTCGGGAATTAGTTGCTTATCCTAAGTCCGATGCAGGACGTAGTCGTTCGGGACAATTGAATTGGGAGGAATGGGAAAAGGTAACATTATCTTCAGGAAATCATGTTAATACGCCATGGAATACAACTCAGTCTACAACTGCGATTCCTTATGACATAAGAATGGACATAAAATCTGTAGATGGATGGGAGTTGATTGCCCATACAGTTAATGGTTATGGAGATTTAGGAGTGAATTATCTGATTTTTCATAATAAGTATACGGGGGTACTAAAAGTTTTTTTATTATTTGGAGCCAGAACAAGCGAATTTACAGAATACAGCAATGTGGAAATTGCATTTTGAGATTCCTCAATCTTGTTTAGCTTTTTCTGATGTTTATGCGGAACTGTCTACAAGGAAGGATATTTATGATATTTATGTAGGCAATATATCAAATGATGATTCTAAAGGATATACCGTGGGCTGGAATTGTTTTCAGACAGAGTTGGCGTATGATCCTAATTTAAAAGGAGGAACGCTTCAAATAATTCCACATTCATGTACTACTAGTACAATTGAATTAGATGGTGATTTTGAAAGTACCACAGAAGGACTGATTCTTTCTTCAACAACATATAATAAGGGAGATAAAATAGTGAAATCTGTAGCTAAATATGCAGGGGATAAAGCAGAGAAGTGGGTGGAGAAAGCAATTGAAAGCGAGAAAGTATTTAAAGAAATAAAGTCTTTAATTGTAAAAGGGGCAGGTAGTCTTGTTTCTTCTGGAGTTAGTACGTTATTAGGTGCTTTTACTGGTGGGTTTGATAGGGAAAAAAAATACCGTACAGACCGTTATGTTGCAGACGAATGGAAAGGTAACTCTTTCTGGAGAGATAGAAACGCTTGCCACAGGTTTGATACCCCCTTTCACATTGTCTCTTTCTCCAGACAAAATCGGTCGTTTGGGTGTATGGAGTTTGTCTGATTATCCGTGTTTAAGACTCTCTCCTTATGCTACTCATTACAAGCAGGATAACGATGAAGCAGTTCAGATATATCAGTCCATGGGACCAGAGTTTTATGCTTCGGATTTGGATGACTGTTTAAACCTGAATCCGGAAATGTTGTCGTCGGTAAAAAGTTATACTGTTAAAGGCGAAATTTATGAAACGAGTCATACTGTTTTATATGATGCATTAAATGAAGGTACCAGTGGTGTGCATAATGAGCGAAGACCTGTTTCTTCGGAGTTGTTATATGACGAGGTATATAGACCACCTTTTTATATTTATACTGGAGTCGTTTTGAAAGATAAGAATGGAGAGGAACTATGGAATTGGGGAGATAAGGCGCCTTTTGAAATTTATTTACCTAATACTCCAGAAGGAGAACAAGGAGCGGTTCCTCATTTGACTTTTATGTCACGTTATATATTAGTGGTAACTGTTGAAATGAAAGTGGAAAATAATGGTAGGGAAAATACGATTGTGTCAAGCCATACTTTTGTCCCTAGGTTCCGATGGGATTATTATAATTCTGGTGACTGGTATTACAATGTATATCCATTTGTTCCCATTGAGAACTGATTTTGTTAACTTTTAATTGAAAGAATATGAGAACGGTTTTGAAATGTTTGTCCGTTGGGATACTATTACTTTTCTTTTCCTGTAAAAATGAAGAGGCATTGCCGCTACTGAACCCGGAGAGTGAAATGTGTGAGATTCGTTTTTCTGGCTCGGCTTTTGATTTCCAATGGAACGGGAAAGCATTGGGAGTGAAAGATGCATGGGCATATCCCGTAGTGGAATTTGATGCGATAGAATCGGATACGACCAAACTACAGCTGACGATTTCATCCTTACTTCCGGATGACATTAAACTGGCGGTGGATGTAGTTCCTGGAGTGTCTGAAATTGTTTTTTCCGGAAAGTCTTCCGGAAAGCCTTATGATCTGGAGGTGGAAGGGTATTTCATGCCACAGGAAGAGGAGAAAAAATTGTCCATCACCTGCCGGTATCAGATGAACGAATCCTGTATCGAACTGGACACGCCTTATGATTTTCATTTTGGAGAGGACTGTCTGTCGTTAATAGTTGGTGGTCCGGGAGAAGTGGAATGGAACGGACAAGTATGGAAAAAAACGGATTTGGTGAAAGATGTGCTGCGCAAAATGGGGCAGAGGGTGGCTCAACGTACGGAGATGATGCGGGTGATATTTCATGCGGACGCTACGCTGGATGTGTTTGTGAGAGAAGTGGGAGAAGAGAACTTTGTGCAGATTGCTACGCTGCAATATGATATTTCCAGTATGATACCGAACCGTATGAATTGGATTTTTACGCAGGAACAGTCTCGTTGTGTGGAAACGGAACTGATTGGGGAGCCGCTGCCATGTTCAATTTTTTTCACCGATTTCTTTAATGACGGAAGAGACTTCCTGCCTATGTATTTTGCAAGGGGGGATAACTCCGGCTCATTGTATCTGAATATTGCCAGTCCGTATCGTCAAAGAGCTGTCTCGCGCTATATCAGATCTAAGGGAGCAGAAGGGCTTCCGGAGGAAGAGGTAGAAGAAATGGAACTATTTTTCCAGATTATTCAGGAAGACGGTGCGTGGGAAGATAACACGTGGCTTTATTTGCTGCGTACCGAAAAGAGATAAGCATCGAAAGCATTAAGAATGAAAGCACTGTACAAGGAGTGAGTGTATTTGTTTCTCCTTGTGCAGTGCCCTTTAGGAATGTGCTTTGTGCAGTGTTATTTATATTGTTGGTGGAATTCCACTACGGCTTCTATTCCTTTTCTGAAAATATCAAGTGAGAAGTTCTCATTCGGGGAGTGGATGGCATCGCTTTCCAGTCCGAATCCCATCAGAATGGTTTTAATACCGAGAATTTGTTCGAAATCGCTGATGATAGGAATACTTCCTCCACGACGTACAGCCAGTGGCTTTTTGCCGAAAGCTTTTTCAAATCCTTTTTCTGCAGCTTGATAAGCCGGATGGTCAATCGGGCACACATAGCCTTCACCTCCATGCAGAGGAGTGACTTTCACTTGTACATAGTCGGGTGCCTGCTGTGTGAGATAGTCTACAAACAGCTGGGAGATTTTTTCATGCTGCTGGTGAGGGACCAGACGGCTGGAAACTTTGGCGTAGGCTTTAGAAGGCAATACGGTCTTGGAACCTTCGCCTGTATATCCTCCCCAAATGCCGCATACATCGAATGACGGGCGGCAACTGTTGCGTTCCAGTGTGGAATAGCCTTTTTCGCCTTTCAGGGCTTTCACCCCGATGGCTTCCATGTATTTTTTCTCGTCGAACGGAATCTGGGCAATCATTTCGCGCTCGGCAGCCGGTACTTCTTCTACGTCATCGTAGAAATGAGGAACGGTAATACGTCCGTCTGCGTCGATGACTTTTGAAAGTAAATCGCAGAGCACGTTGATAGGATTGGCCACTGCACCACCGAAATGTCCGGAGTGAAGGTCACGGTTCGGGCCGGTTACTTCAATTTCCCAGTAAGCCAGTCCTCTTAGTCCGGTAGTGAGGGACGGCAGGTCAGCCCCTAACATGCTGGTGTCGGACACTAAGATCACATCGGCTTTCAACAGTTCCTTGTGTGCTTTCAGAAAAGCATTCAGGCTGGGCGAACCGATTTCTTCTTCTCCTTCAAAAATGAATTTCACATTGTGGCGGAGCAGCCCTTCACGTACGAGGTATTCAAAAGCCTTGACTTGAATCATGGACTGTCCTTTATCATCGTCGGCACCGCGTGCCCAGATACGACCGTCACGAACTTCCGGTTCGAAAGGCTGGCTTTTCCATAATTCCAACGGTTCGGCCGGCATGACGTCATAATGTGCATAGACCAGTACGGTCGGAGCATCGGGGCTGACACGCTTTTCGGCATAGACTAACGGATGTCCTTCTGAGGGCATGACCATCGCTTCATCGGCTCCTGCTTCGAGCAGTAGCTGACGCCAGCGTTCCGCGCAGGCCAGCATGTCGTCCTTATGCGCAGGAAGTGCACTGATGCTGGGAATGCGGATAAGGCTGAACAGTTCGTTCAGGAACCGTTCTTCATTTTCTTGGATGTATTGTTTGATTTCCATGGTATTTTTATTTACAGATGTGTAGTTTTATTAAGCAGATAATAATCGAGTATCGTCATAGCTGCCATAGCTTCCACAATGGGGACTGCGCGAGGTAACACACAAGGGTCGTGACGTCCGCGGGCTTTTAGAATAGTTTCGTTGCCATAGATGTCGACTGTAGGCTGTTCCATCAATACCGTAGCTACCGGCTTGAAGGCTACGCGGAAATAAATATCCTGGCCGTTGCTGATACCTCCCTGAATACCTCCTGAGCGGTTGGTGCGGAAGGCTATTTTCTCTCCGTTACGATAGAATATATCGTTTTGCTGGCTGCCTTTCATCTCCATGTGACTGAAACCTTGTCCATATTCAAAGCCTTTGACAGCGTTGATGCTAAGCATGGCATTGCCCAAGGCGGCATGAAGCTTGCCGAAAACCGGCTGGCCCAATCCGATAGGGCATCCTTGTATGACACAGCTGATGACACCACCGATGGTATCGCCTTCTCCTTTTGTCTGGTAAATATAGTCAGCCATCTGCTTGGCAAGTTCTTGATCCGGACAGCGTACCGGATTGTCTTCAATGGTACTCAAATCGTATGCGGTATAGTCTTTATCCAACTTGAATTCTCCTACCTGCGAAGTGAAGGCCGTGATGCGAACGCCGAGCTGTCGCAATGCCAGTTTGGCAAGGGTACCGGCTACTACACGGGCGATGGTTTCACGGGCTGAAGAACGTCCTCCTCCCCGGTGGTCGCGTATACCGTATTTTTGTGTATAGGTAAAGTCGGCATGAGAAGGACGGAATACGTCTTTCATGTTGTTATAATCGTTGGAATGCTGGTTGGTATTCCATACCACAAATCCGATGGAACATCCGGTAGATACCCCTTCATATATTCCGGAAAGAAATTCTACCTGGTCAGCCTCTTTTCGGGCTGTGGTGATGGCCGATTGTCCGGGACGGCGTCGGTCCAGTTCCTGTTGAATAAAATCCATGTCGATGGCGATACCTGCCGGAAATCCGTCGATAACTCCGCCTATAGCTTTTCCGTGTGATTCACCGAAACTGGTGAGACGGAAGATATTTCCAAAAGTGTTATTGTACATCGTTGTATAGTATAATTGATTGTGATTAGAATCTGCTTCCGGCGCCACCGCCTCCGAAGCTTCCTCCTCCAAAACTGCCGCCGCTGAAGCCGCCTCCACCTCTTCCGAAACCACCTCCAAAGAACGGACCGCCTAAGAAGGGACCTCCGTTGCCTCCCCGGTGATGGAATTCGTCGTCATCGACTTTTCGGTGAGTGTGACGTACGTGTCCGCAATTGCTGCACAGATAGGTGATTTCTTCGGTACGTACGCTGCCTACGCGTGAAATGGTACGAACTGAAACCTGTTGTAAGGTATGCTTATGGCAATTCGGACATTTGTTTCGTTGGCGTGCGGAATACCATAATAAGGCAGGTACAAGGATAAAGCAGCATCCCAGGATGATAAAAATTAGCAGTCCGTCTGATTCACCTTCGGGAGGAGTGGGAGCTCCGGAACTTTTATCCAGTACTTGTCGTACGGCTGAATACCGGCTACCATACCGGAATCCCAGTCACCTTTACTTAAATAGGGATTCATGTAACGGATTTGGATGCGTTTACAGATGGCATCGGGAAGAATACCTTCCAGTCCATATCCGGTAGCAAACTGGATACATCTTTCTTCTGTGACCAGCAGAATGACCAGTCCGTTGTCTTTACCTTTCTGGCCTACTCCGTTTTTCTCTCCCAGTTGGTAGGCAAAGTCGAAACAATCACCGCCTTTTATTTGCCGTACGGCTACGACCACGGTCTGGATGCCGGTTTTCTGTTCCAAAGCAAAGAGGGTGGTATCCATTACAGCTACAGCCGCTTCACTAAGAATTCCGTCAGGATTGCTGACATACCGTGTCCGGTCTTGCAGGTGTACCATGGGAACCTCTTCTACTTTGTATCCTTCAGCTCGCAAAGTGCTGAAGGCAGTTGCCAGTAAAAAGAGTATTCCGAATAAAGATGTTCGTTTCATTGTGAAGAGGGTAGGTTAGAACTTCACTTCAGGTGCCTTTTCGCTGCCTTCTTCAGCTTCGAAATAAGGACGCTTTTCAAAACCGAACATGCTTGCGACGATATTTTTCGGGAAACGGCGGATGCTGGTATTGTATTCGCGTGCAGTTTCGTTGAATTTACGACGTTCTACGCTGATACGGTTCTCAGTTCCTTCCAACTGTGCCTGCAGTTCCTTAAAGTTTTCATTGGCTTTCAACTCCGGATAGTTTTCTGTCACAGCCAACAGTCGGCTCAATGCACTGCCCACAGCTCCTTGTGCTTTCTGGTAGGCTTCAATTTTTTCAGGAGTCAGGTCTTCGATGTCGATGGTCATCTGAGTAGCTTTTGCTCTGGCTGATACCACCGCATCGAATGTTTCTTTTTCGTGTGCGGCATATCCCTTAACGGTATTGACCAGATTAGGAATCAGGTCAGAGCGTCTCTGATATTGGTTTTCTACGTTGCTCCATGCAGTGCCTACGGTTTCTTCCTGAGTGACTAAAGAATTATACGAACTGACGCAGTAAATCACAAGAACAGCTACTACTGCGATAACAATAATCCATGTTTTTTTCATACGTGTTATTTATGTTTTATGATTAGTTTCAATGGCAAACATACATAAAAATCTCATTTTTGCGTATCTTTGCCCAATAATTTTGATAAGTTGTAATATTATATATGAAGAATATCCGAAATTTTTGCATCATTGCACACATTGACCACGGTAAGTCTACACTGGCTGACCGTTTGCTGGAATATACGCAGACAATTAAGGTTACAGAGGGACAGATGTTGGACGATATGGACCTGGAACGTGAACGTGGAATCACAATCAAGAGCCATGCCATTCAGATGGAGTATACTTATAAAGGTGAAAAATACATTCTGAACCTGATTGACACTCCGGGACACGTGGACTTTTCATACGAAGTGTCTCGTTCCATTGCAGCTTGTGAAGGAGCATTGTTGGTCGTCGACGCTTCTCAAGGTGTGCAGGCGCAGACTATTTCGAACTTGTATATGGCGTTGGAACATGACCTGGAGATTATTCCGGTGATGAACAAGTGTGATATGGCTAGTGCGATGCCGGAAGAGGTGGAGGATGAAATTATTGATTTGTTAGGCTGCAAGCGTGAAGATATTATTCGTGCATCGGGAAAGACCGGTATGGGAGTAGAGGATATTCTTCAGGCGGTAGTAGAACGTATCCCAGCTCCAGTTGGTGATGAGAATGCACCGCTGCAGGCTTTAATTTTCGATTCTGTATTCAATTCATTCCGTGGTATCATTGCATATTTTAAGGTAGTAAACGGAGTGATTCGTACAGGTGACAAGGTGAAATTCTTCAATACAGGAAAAGAATACGATGCTGACGAAGTAGGTGTATTGAAAATGGATATGGTTCCTCGGAAAGAGTTGCGTACGGGAGATGTAGGATACATTATTTCCGGTATCAAGACTTCTAAAGAGGTGAAGGTAGGAGATACCATTACACATATCAGTCGCCCGTGTGATAAGGCAATTGATGGATTTGAGGAAGTAAAACCGATGGTCTTTGCCGGAGTTTACCCGATTGAAGCGGAAGATTACGAAAATTTGCGTGCTTCTTTGGAAAAACTTCAGCTGAACGATGCGTCTCTGACTTTTCAGCCGGAATCTTCTTTGGCGCTGGGCTTCGGATTCCGTTGCGGATTCTTGGGATTGCTTCATATGGAAATTGTGCAGGAACGACTGGATCGTGAGTTTGATATGAATGTGATTACCACTGTTCCTAACGTATCGTATATGATTTACGATAAGCAGGGAGGAGTGCAGGAAGTGCATAACCCGGGAGGAATGCCCGATCCTACACTGATTGATCATATTGAAGAACCTTATATTGATGCTTCCATTATTACGGCAACAGACTATATCGGTCCGATTATGACGTTGTGTCTGGGTAAGCGCGGAGAACTGGTGAAGCAGGATTATATTTCAGGTAATCGTGTAGAATTGCATTACAAGATGCCTTTGGGTGAAATTGTGATAGATTTCTATGATAAGTTGAAGAGTATTTCCAAGGGATATGCTTCTTTTGACTATCATCAGTCAGGTTTCCGTCCATCTAAATTGGTGAAGCTGGATATTCTGTTGAACGGAGAATCGGTTGATGCCTTATCTACGTTGACTCACTTTGATAATGCGTATGATTTAGGACGCCGAATGTGTGAGAAACTGAAGGAATTGATACCTCGTCAGCAGTTTGAAATTGCGATTCAGGCGGCTATCGGTGCAAAGATTATTGCGCGTGAAACCATTAAGGCAGTCCGTAAGGATGTGACGGCCAAATGTTATGGAGGTGACGTAAGCCGTAAGCGTAAGCTCTTGGAAAAGCAGAAAAAAGGAAAAAAACGTATGAAGCAAATTGGTACGGTAGAAGTTCCTCAAAAGGCATTTTTAGCGGTTCTTAAGCTTGATTAAGCTTTTGAATCTCTGTAAGAGGCGTCAAAAAGACAAAAAATCTCTTTTTGATGCCTCTTTTATTTTTATCAAATTGTAATGTATTGTAAAAATAAATTGCGAATTTGTTGTTTATTCTATGCAATAGTTCGTTAAAAATTAGCCCATCCTAAGCGGCTCTGGCAGTAAATAAAATGAG
>ENA-OPZC01000067-OPZC01000067.1-human-gut-metagenome-genome-assembly--contig:-NODE-67-length-19813-cov-1.353906_pt1 | contig 19813 bp, 19 predicted proteins | sample MGYA00242477_ERZ504491 | MGnify/ENA primary metagenome ERZ504491 (study PRJEB26092, sample SAMD00036249) | human gut metagenome | host: Homo sapiens | study: EMG produced TPA metagenomics assembly of... | reverse complement strand
CGCAGAATTTGGGGTACATAGTTATCTATGTCGCCCGCACCCAGGGTGATTAATAACTTCTATATCTTTCTTGCTCAGTACGTCTAGAATTTCTTCTTTCTTGCACATGCTCTTCTCGATGCCCGGACGCAGATGGTCGTAAATCAGTTTGCTGGTGACGCCGGGGATGGGTTGCTCGCGTGCCGGATAGATATCTACCAGGATGACTTCGTCCAACAAGGAAAGGCTGTCGGCGAAATCTTTGTAGAAATCACGGGTACGTGTGTAGAGGTGCGGCTGGAAAACAGCCGTCAGCTTCTTGTCCCGATAGAGGGCACGCATGGAGAGTATGCTTTGTTTTATCTCGGAAGGATGGTGCGCATAGTCGCTCAGGAAAACCACCTTGTCGTTCTTTATCTTGAAATCGAAACGACGGTCTACTCCGCGGAAACTTGCCATACCTCTCTTTATTTCTTCGTCAGTCAATCCGCTCATCTGCGCCAAAGCCATGGCGGCTACCCCGTTCTCAATGTTGATACTGACGGGGACACCCAACTGTATATTGGGGATATTTCCCAAGGGTGATACGTAATCAAAGAAAATCTCACCGTTCCCAATACGGATATTCTCTGCATGAAAGTCACCCTCTTCTTGGGAATAGGTGTACAGTTTCACACCATTCTGCAAAGCCGGTTGCAGCTCGATGCCTTTACGTACAATCAATGCACCTCCCGGCTGGATGAGTGAGGTGTATTTGCGGAAGCTTTCCAGATAAGCCTCTTTGGTTCCGTAGATATCCAGATGGTCGGGATCGGTTGCGGTAATCACCGATATGTAGGGCGAGAGCCAATGGAAAGAACGGTCGAACTCGTCGGCTTCAATAACCATGTATTCACTGCTGTCAGACAACAGCAGGTTGGTGCCGTAATTCTTTGAGATGCCTCCCAAAAAGGCGTTGCATCCTACATGGGATTGGTGTAACAGATGGGCTGTCATGGTAGAAGTGGTGGTCTTACCGTGAGTGCCGGCTACACAAAGTCCTTTTCCTGCATGGGTAAGCATTCCCAATACCTGCGAACGTTTATGTATCTCGAAACCGTTTTCCCGGAAATAGGTAAACTCTTTATGTGTATCGGGGACAGCCGGAGTATAGACAACCAATGTAGTTGCCGGGTCGCGGAATGCATCCGTTATCAGTTCCGTGCTTTCTTCGTAATGGATGGCTGCTCCTTCTTCTATCAGCTTTTCTGTCAGTTCACTGGGCGTACGGTCATATCCGCCTACCTTCTTGCCTTTTGACAGGAAGTAGCGTACCAATGCGCTCATGCCGATACCTCCGGCACCGATGAAATAAACTGATTTTAATGTGTTAACGTCCATTTTCTTTTCTGTATTTATCAGCCAGTTTGAATACCTCCCGGGCAATAACGTTGGCTGAGTCGGTAAAGGCTAATTTAGCAATATTTGTACTTAAACTTTTCAATGTTTCCGGCTGTTTCACGGTTTCAACCGCTTTGTCCAGCAGAGCTTCTTTGGCAGCGGCGTCCTTGATATAGAGTGCTGCGTTTTTATTGACCAGCGCCAGTGCGTTCTTGGTCTGATGATCTTCGGCCACATTAGGCGACGGAACCAGAATGACGGGTTTCTGCAACAAACAGAACTCGGAGATGGAACCTGCTCCGGCACGGCTGATTATTAAATCGGCAGCACTGTATGCGGCGGCCATATCGCTGATAAAATCGGTTACGTGGAGCATTGGTAACTCACCGGCCTGGGCTACTGCGGCGCGTGCTTCGCCGATATATATTTTCCCGGTTTGCCAGATAAACTGCGCGCCGGATGCTTTAATCTTGTCCAAACCTTCCATCACGCAGTTGTTGATGGTGCGTGCTCCCAAGCTTCCTCCTACAATCAGGATTGTTTTCTTGGATGGGTCCAGCCCGAAGGAGCGGATAGCCTCTTCACGGCTGATGTGATGGTTGCGCAGTCCTTGGCGGACAGGGTTTCCGGTCAGGATAATCTTGTCTTTTTCAAAGAAACGTTCCATGCCGTCGTATGCCACGCATATTTTGCAGGCTTTCTTTGCCAATAGTTTGTTGGTTACTCCGGCATAAGAGTTCTGCTCTTGTATCAGTGTCGGAATACCCATCATCCCGGCCATTTTCAAAGTAGGACCGCTGGCATATCCGCCTACACCTACTGCTGCATGTGGCTTGAAATCCTTGATGATTTTACGTGCCAATAGCTGGCTTTTGACCAATTTGAAAAGAACCGAAACATTTTTCAATAAGTTCTTACGGTCGAATCCGGCAACAGGTAATCCTTTTATAGGGTATCCGGCAGCAGGAACGCGTTGCATCTCCATTCTGCCTTCAGCGCCTACGAACAGGATTTCCGCTTCGGGATGTTGTTCCTTGATGGCGTTGGCAATAGAGACTGCGGGGAAAATGTGTCCCCCGGTTCCTCCTCCGCTGATGATGATTCTTAAATTTTCTTCCATAATTCCTTTTTAGTCGAATTATTCGCAAAAGTATAAATAATACTTTTAAAATGAATGGTTTATATTATATTTCTTCTTCCGGCTCCCGCTTCCCGGCTGCATTCAGCATTGCCTTCAAGTCATCGGGCAGCGAGTTCTCCTCCGGCGGGAGGGAAGTGGTGGCATTGTCACCCGACGGAAGTGTGGTAATGGCTTCCTGCATGGCAGCTACCATTTCCTGATGCCGTTCGGTCTTGGCTGCCAGTTCGGCTTCTTTCTGCGCTTGTTGCTCGGCGGCTTTCTGTTCTTCTTTCTCAGCCACGTAGCGGCTGACACTTAATATCATACCGATGTAGGCGCAGTTGATGAGTGTAGAGGTTCCCCCTTTGCTGATAAGCGGCAGGGGTTGTCCGGTGACGGGGAACAGACCTACGGCCACCATCATGTTAAGCATCGCCTGAGATACCAGCAACAGGGCGATGCCCATCACCAGAAAGGCAGGAAAACTTTTTTCACTTCTTCGGGCTATTTTACCCGCCCGCATCAACAGCCAGATGTAGAGAATCACTACAAAGGCGCCTCCCAGCAACCCCAGCTCTTCTATGATTATAGCAAAGATGAAGTCCGAGAATGCTTGTGACAGGAAATCCCGCTGCACACTGTTACCCGGCATCTTTCCTATGATGTTGCTGGAGGCGATAGCAATATTGGCGTGTGCTATCTGGGCGTCCTTGTCTATATCATATTTGGCGGCGGGAACGGCTTCTTTGTCCTCAAAGAAGCCTTTTATACGGTTCTGCCAGGTTTCTACACGGTGCATCATGGGGACTTTGTTCAGTTTGTGTGTGGGCATAATCATCACTATGCCTACAAAAAAAGCCACCATAACTCCGGCTATTCCCATTAACTTGGCCAATTGCTTCCAGGGTACCCGGCCGATCACCATCATTAAAAAGACTACTCCGAAAAGCAGTGCTGCGGTAGAGCCGTTTTCGGGAGCAATCAGAATGAAAACAATTCCGGTGATCCACATGATATATTTAAATGCTTTCGGATTGGCATTGTCTTCTTCCTGAAACTTGGATAGAATAAATGCGGTGACAATAATCACGGCCATTTTTGCCAGTTCGGAAGGCTGGAACTGGATACCGAAGAAAGTCATCCAACGGGCTGCACCATTGACACGGTCTCCGGTAATCAATCCCATACCCATTACAAATATCAGCAATAATGTCGATAGGGGTAGCAGGAAGACGGGAAACACACGGAAATATTTGTAGGGAATGTTATGTACCAGTACCACAATGCACACACCTACCATCAGGATGACACTGTGCTGGGTGATAGGTCCCCAATGATCCCCACTTTTGTAGGTAAGCGTGCTGGCGGCACTAAATACCTCGACGATAGAGATCAGACAAAGAAACAGGAAAATAATCCAGATTACTTTGTCGCCCTTGAACAAGTCTTTTATCAGATCCATTATCTATATACCTTAATACTATATTACAGGTTTCTTACACATTCCTTGAACTGCTCGCCACGGTCTTCGTAACTTTTGAAAAGGTCGAAGCTGGCGCAGCATGGACTTAATAATACGGTTTCGCCTTTCTTGGCCATCCGGTAAGCAGCGTCTACGGCATCCTTCATGCTTTGTACATCGGCTACAGGCAGGCCGAACTTGTCAAAGAAATCATGCAATTTCTCATTGTGCAATCCCATGTAGATCAATCCGGTACATTTTTCTTTTACCAAGTCGGCAATTTCGTTATAGTCGTTGCCTTTGTCTTTCCCGCCTAATATCAGGATGGTTTTGGTTTTCATGCTTTGCAAAGCATACCAGCAGGAATTCACATTGGTAGCCTTGGAGTCATTGATATAATCCACCCCTCTTACCCGGCAGACTTTTTCAAGGCGGTGTTCCACTCCCTTGAAATCACCCAAGGCCTCGCGGATACACTCTTTGCGGATACCCGCCAGGTTGGCAGAGATACCGGCCGCCATGGAGTTGAACAGATTATGGGTTCCGGTCAGCGCCAGTTCCTCCTGTTCCATGTTGAAAGCGATTGGTTCTGTAAAATAAACCTTGTCCTGTTCCACGTATGCGGCGGTTCCTTCCTCTTTCCTTTCGGCAAAAGGGTAGTAATGGCCATGAATGCCATATTTGTGTAATTCACGCTGGATGATGGGGTCATCGTTCCAGAAGATGAAGGCATCGTCCGGGGTCTGGTTCTGGATAATGCGGAATTTGGCATCCACATAGTTTTGCATCTGGTGGTCGTAACGGTCCAGATGATCCGGCGTGATGTTCATCAATACGGCAATGTTGGCATGGAACTTGTACATATTGTCCAATTGGAAACTGCTTAACTCGATCACATAATAATCATAGTTGCATTCTGCTACCTGATATGCCAGACTTTGGCCGATATTTCCGGCTAGTCCCACATTCATACCTGCTTTCTTGAAGATATGATAAATCAGCGAAGTAGTTGTTGTTTTTCCATTACTTCCTGTAATGCAAATCATTTTGGCATTGGTATAACGTCCCGCAAATTCTATTTCGGAGATGATAGGGGTGCCTTGTGACTTTAACTTAAGAATCATCGGGGCATCATTCGGAATACCCGGACTTTTGATTACTTCATCCGCATTCAGAATGAGAGATTCGGTATGTTTGCCTTCTTCCCATTCGATGCCTCGCTCGTTCAGCATGTTTTTGTATATGTCCTTAATCGTGGACATGTCTGAAACGAAGGTGTCGAAACCTTGTTTCTTTGCCAGAACGGCTGCTCCCGCACCGCTTTCTCCGGCTCCTAGTATGACAATTCTTTTAGCCATAATCTTCGTTTATCTTATCTTATCTTTAATGTAATAATCGTAATTGCAGCGAGTACGATGGTGACAATCCAGAAGCGTACCGTGATTTTTGACTCATGGAATACGCTGTTGGGTTTCATGAACAGATAACTGCAATTGGGGTCTAACTGTGCTAATGTAGTACGGAAATGGTCGTGGATAGGTGCACGTTTGAATACGCGTTGCAAATGCCCTTTCTTTTTTCCGCTTTTGAAATATCTCACCTGTAGAATGACCGAAAGGTTTTCTACCAAGAAGATTCCACAGAGAATAGGTATAAGCAACTCTTTATGAATGATGATTGCAAATACCGCTATGATACCACCAATGGTCAAGCTGCCGGTATCGCCCATAAATACTTGGGCGGGAAAAGCATTGTACCAAAGGAAACCGATCAGTGCGCCGATGAAGGAGCAGATAAAGATTACCAGTTCTTCACTGCCGGGAATGTACATGATATTAAGGTATCCTGCATATTCGATGTGGCTGGATACGTATGCCAATATGCCTAAGGTAAGACCGATGATAGCAGAATTTCCGGCTGCCATCCCGTCCATCCCGTCATTCAGGTTGGCACCGTTAGATACGGCAGTAACTACGAAGATGGTAACTAATACGAAAATAATCCAACCTACAGCCTGGGCATTGTCTCCCAGAAAACCTACGAAATCAGCATAATCCAAATTGTTGTTCTTGAAGAAAGGAATCGTAGTTTTGGTGGACTTCTGATCTTGTTCCTTGTGCACCACTTCCACAATTTCTCCTCCTCTTTGTATTTCTACGTTCTCACGGATAACCACGCTCGGACTTAAATATAAGGTGAGTCCCACAATGAGTCCCAAACCTACTTGGCCGATGATCTTGAATTTGCCGTGCAACCCTTCTTTGTCTTTACGGAAGACCTTGATATAGTCGTCCAAAAAGCCTAACGTACCCAGCCAAATGGTGGTAATCAACATTAATATCATGTAAATATTATGCAGCTTCCCCAACAAGAGGCAAGGTATGAGAATTGCGACAATATAATTATACCTCCCATCGTCGGCACACCAACTTTTTTCACATTAAAAGGGTCTATAGATGCGTCACGTTGGGTTTCGGTTATTTGTTTACGTTTGAGCAGGTTGATGAAATATTCACCGAAGATAGCCGAGATCAACAATGATAAAATGATTGCCATCAATGAACGGAATGAAACGTAACCGAACATACCGGCTCCGGGAAAATCGAACTTTTCTAAATATTGAAATAAATAATATAACATCTTTTGGTTGGTTTATTCATTAGCAAAAATATCTCTTAATACTTCTTTATCGTCGAAATGGTGCTTTATACCTTTGATTTCCTGATAACTCTCGTGTCCTTTCCCGGCAACTAAAATGACATCTTTAGCTTGGGCCAGCATACAAGCTGTACGGATCGCTTCTTTACGGTCGGCTATGCTTATCACTTTACGCATATCCTCTTTAGTCAGCCCTGCCAGCATATCATTGATGATTTCCTGCGGCTCTTCAAAACGGGGATTGTCAGAGGTGATAATGACTTTATCGCTTTGCTTTACCGCTTCTTGTGCCATCAAGGGGCGTTTACCTTTATCGCGGTTGCCGCCGGCGCCTACTACCGTAATTACATGACCTTTGCCATTCAGGACCTCGTGAATGGCATTCAGCACATTTTCCAAGGCATCCGGAGTATGGGCATAGTCCACAATGGCGGTGTATCCCTTGGGTGAGCGCAGTGAGTCAAAACGCCCGGCAACGGGGCGAAGAGTACTCAATGCCAGCAATACCTCTTCTGTCTTTTTCCCAAGCAGGCAGGCTGCTCCATAGACTGCCAGCAGGTTGGAAGCATTGAAACGTCCGATGAACTGTACATTGACTTCCACATTATTTATATCAAGCAGCATTCCTTCGAATCCATCTTCCAGCACTTTTCCTTTAAAATCACTCAAGCTGCGCAGCGAATAGGTGTGTACCTTTGCTTTGGTATTTTTGAGTCATGACCAATCCGTTTTTGTCATCCAGATTGGTTAAGGCAAAGGCTGTTTTAGGCAGACCGTCAAAGAATGCTTTTTTGGCTTTCAGATAGTTCTCTACAGTTTTATGGTAGTCCAGATGGTCACGGGTAAGGTTGGTAAATATACCGCCTACGAATTTTAAACCACCGATCCGTTTTTGTGCTACAGAATGTGAGCTTACTTCCATAAAGGCATATTTGCATCCTTCATCTGCCATGCGCCCCAGCAGTTTGTTTAGTGTAATAGGGTCAGGGGTGGTATGGTCAGTTGGAATGGCTTCCTCATCTATATAATTGCATACAGTGGAAATGAGTCCTGTCTTATATCCGAATTTACGGAACATATTATATAATAAGGTGGCAATAGTCGTTTTTCCGTTGGTGCCTGTAACACCGACCAGTTCCAATTTCGAGGTGGGGTCGCCGTAAAACGTAGTTGCCAGTTTCCCGACAACGTCTTCCGTATCGTTCACTTTGATGTAGGTAACATTCTCAATCAATGTCTCAGGAAGATTCTCACATACCACTGTACGGGCTCCTTTTTCTATTGCTTTTTGAATATAAGTGTGTCCGTCAGTCTGCGTTCCTTTTACAGCAACGAAAATATGACCAGGCTCTATCAGGCGCGAGTCCATGTTTATTCCCGAAATTTCTTGGGATGCATCACCTATGATTTCATTGACTGTTATTCCTTTAATAATCTTTTCCAGTTTCATATTCTTCCTGTTACACTGTTAATTTAATCGTAATTGTATGGTTTGTCCTTTGCGCAAAGTGTTGCCGGCCGGGATACTTTGTGACTTCACTTTACCGATGCCGGTAATGCGGGCTTTCAATCCCATGCTTTCAAGCAGATAGACAGCATCCTTTGCGCCCATACCAATAACACTTGGTACAAGTTTATTGTTAATGTCTTTTTTGTTGAATAATACATTGTCCGGATTACTAGTCACATTTCCCCATACCGGTTTGCCTTCGGTTGATTGTTCCGAAACTCCGGATGAATTTACATTTATCCGGTTCAGTACATAATGCGCCGCACTTATATCCCCGTTTTTCACATCCGGAATAAGGATAGAAGTTGAGTCTTTTGCTTCTTTCAAATCTTGTGCCAGATGTTTGGCAAATACGCGTTCGGCAATTTTACTGAACACGCTGCCGGCCATCAGACCACTCGAGGCGGGGAGTCCAGGTTTCTGGATGGCTACAATGCAACTGTATTTAGGCGCTTCTGAAGGAAAATATCCACAGAAACTTACCAAATAACGGCGTGTGCCATTCGTGTACCCGGCTTTCCCTTGTGAAACCTGTGCAGTACCGGTTTTCCCGGATACATGGAATTGCTTGGATCCTGCTTTCTTTCCCAGTCCTTCGCTGACGACTTTTTCCAAAATCGTTTGTATCTCGCTGATAGCCTTGGGGGAAGCGATGGCCGGGTTGAGTATTTCAGGAGCAATATCTTCCACTACCTGCCCGTCTTTGACTATTGATTTCACAAAACGGGGCTTGACCATTACTCCGTTATTGGCTATAGCATTATAAAATGCCAGTGTATTGATGGGGGGAATTTGGGTTTCATAGCCAATAGACATCCATGCCAGTGCAGTACGTGACCAATTGCTCAAGTCTTTGTTGGGGATGCGGATGTTCGGCTTGCCGGCACCGGGAATATCGAGATCTAACGGAGTGGCAATGCCTACTCGATGCAGTCCGCGTACAAACTTTTCCGGATTATCATGATAATGATCATCGATCAACCGTGATACACCGATGTTTGAGGACACCATCAATGATTTTGTTGTGTTGATAGTGCCGTAGCCTCCACGATGCCAGTTATGATCTTTCATATAGCGGCCGTGCATCATATAGACCCCGTTACCGGTTTCCACCACCGTTTCCGGAGTGATGACTCCGTCGTCCAGCGCTACCAGTATGGATGCGGTTTTGAAAGTAGAGCCTGGCTCCATCATGTCTGAGATGGCGTTATTGCGTATTTCTCTGTAAATGCCGTCATTGCATTTGGTCATGTTGACGATAGCTTTAATGTCTCCCGTCTGCACTTCCATCAGAATGGCAACGCTACAGTAGCGTTGATTTCTTTCAATTCATCCACCAATGCTTTTTCTGCGATGTCTTGCATACCTACATCAATGGTCGTAATGATATCACAGCCATCTACAGGAGGAATATCTACAATGTTCAGGTATTTGTTCATTACCTTTTGACGGTGAGTGATACCGTTTCTGCCTTTTAATATGGAATCGTTATGAAAGTTCCAACCCGTTCTTTGCACCTTGTTCTATATCTGGATACATATCTCCTAATGTACGCATTGCCAGTGAGCCAAAAGGCTTTTTCCGTTGATTGAATGCCTGTTCATGGAATCCGCCTTTGTATTTGTTCAGGTTAAATACGGGCAGACGTTTTGCTTCTTTATATTGTATATAAGAAATGCGTTTGGGGTAGAGCAACCAACTGCGGCTCTCTTTTTTTTCTTCCGTTTTTGATGTGCTGTTTGAAAAAGGCGGCACTTTTATCAGGGAATATTTCATGTAACCCTTTGCAGATTGTGTCAAGGTTTGCATAAAGAACTGAGTCTTTGATATGTTGTAGCTTCAGCCGTTTCTTTTCCTCTTCTTCGGTTTCGCCCTTCCTTTTATTTATCATGAAGTCCATGTAAATCTTATATTCGGGAAGGCTGCTTGCCATCAGCTGGCCGTCGGATGAGATGATGTTGCCACGGGTAGGACGTACGGTGACGTTTTCTTTTACAAAACGGTCGGCTACGTCTTTCCAGTATTGACGCTCGGCAAACATGATGACGCCGGCTTTGCAGATAATGGCAATGCCTATCAACACCATGACCAGGATGATGAAGGAGAAGCGGAGCATTATGTTTTTTTGGTTGGGCATCATGGGCTTAGTCTTTCTTTATTAAATAAGGACGGTTGGTAGCCGTTTGCAAGGGGCTGTCTTCCGTCGAAATATATTCTTCAATACGTGACTGGCGGCTCTTTTCCATCAGTTCGGAAGAGCGTGTCAATGCATCGTATTTGATATCGATCAAATCTTTTTTCAACTTGTCAATTTCAATGAGTTCCTGTTGGCTGCTATAACGGTTGTCTATGTATAGTACAGTCAGGATCATGATGAGAATCAGCAAACGGGTCTGTCTTTTGAAAAAGTCGTTCGCAAGGATATCTCCTCCTAATATGCTGCGGATAGACATATGCTTGGGCGAAGCAGATTGTCCGTCTTTGGGTTGTTGTGTATTTTGTTTCAGTTCTTCTTCCATCTCGTTATCTCTTTTCTGCAATTCTCAACTTGGCGCTTCGGGAGCGCGGATTGCGTGTCACTTCTTCGTTGCCGGCAACAATAACTTTGTTGTTGACTAGTTTGAAAGGTGTCTGTACATTACCAAAGAAATCTTGTTCGGCCTTGCCTTCTATGTTTCCGGTTTTCATGATATTCTTTACCATGCGGTCTTCTAAAGAGTGATAGGTGATTACTACCAGTCTGCCTCCCGGTTTCAGTGCCTTGGTTGCTGCATAAAGCATTTCTTTCAATGCTTCCATTTCCTGATTTACCTCTATGCGTAAAGCTTGGAACACCTTTGCGAGCTCTTTCTTTTCACGTTCCCGCCCGAAAAGCGGTTTGATGACTTCGAGGAAATCACCGATGGTGACAATTTGTTTTACACCTCGTGCTTTAACGATGGCTGATGCCAGTTTGCGGCTGTTCTTCAATTCACCATATAAATAGAAAATATTAGCCAAACGTTCTTCGTCATAGGTGTTCACTACATCAGCAGCTGTCATACCTGCGCGTTTGTTCATCCGCATGTCTAATTTGCCCTCGAAGCGGAATGAGAATCCACGTTCGGAGTCGTCAAAGTGATGTGAGGAAACGCCCAGATCGGCCAAAATGGCATCCACCCCTTCCACGCCATAATAACGTAGGAAGTTGGGAAGGTAGCGGAAGTTACTACGCACAAAAGTGAAGCGGCTGTCGCTTACAATATTCTTCTCGGCATCTTCATCTTGGTCAAAACTATATAGATGCGCGGTGCTACCCAGCCGGCTTAGAATTTCCTTGGAATGTCCTCCGCCGCCGAAAGTGGCATCTACATAAATACCTCCGGGTTGGATGTTCATTCCGTCTACGCTCTCGTTTAATAATACCGGTACATGATATATCTGTTTTGCTTCACTCATTCTATTTCTACGTTGTTATTAGTTCCCATAATTTCTTCCAATTCTTTTCCAAAGTCCTCCGGTGTGATGAAGGGTTTGTCTGCTATTTCTTTAGACCAGATTTCTATAGTGTCGTCCAATCCGATAAAACGTACATCTTGCTGTATTTTAGCTAATTTCAAATATCGTTTTGGAATCAGAAAGCGCCCGTTTCCATCCAATGTGATAACTTCTACATCCGAAACGAACTGACGGAAAATCATTTGGTGTCTGGAATTCCAGCGATTGAGTTTGCAACGTAGTTCGTTCATTTGTTCGTTCCACACATTTTCAGGGTAAAGTACCAGGCAGTCTTGGTAGGTGTCTTTGCGTAAAATCAGGCACTCCTGGGAGGCAGCTTGTAGCTGCTTCCTGAATACGGCAGGCAGGAACACTCTGCCTTTTGCATCCGTCTTTGCTTCAGAATTCCCAAGAAATCGCATATCTACACCTTATTATATTGTTCAAGGTGTAAAATTACACAATTCCCCACAATTCCCCACAATATTTTAAGAAAATATTTCGAGAAGTTTTCAACAGGCTGTTAATGTAGCTAGTAGCTTGGTAAACAGGAGGTTTAAAATTAATAATTTTATGATAAAAAATAATGGAAAGGGCAGCTTCTCGGAGGTTGAAAAACGAAACCAAACTATTGCACATTCGTTTTTATTTTGCGCAAAATAAAAGAATTTGTATAGTTTCATATACAAAAACTCTTAATTTCTTTAGAGATTAAGAGTTTTTTCTGTCATAAATTGCCAATATAAAAAAAGATAAGTTACTTTTGCATGGAAAAGAACGTTTGCAAAATGACTGACGACTCTATATTTTTAATCGACATAGAAAAGATATTGAAAACGAAAGCCGGGAAAAAATATAAATATATTCCCCGTTTTGTCGTTTCGTACCTGAAGCATATCGTGCATCAGGATGAACTGAATGTCTTTTTAAAAGACTCCAAAAATAAAGTCGGAGTTGACTTTCTGGAAGCTTGTATGGAGTTCCTAGATGCAAAAGTGGAGATAAAAGGTTTGGAAAACTTGCCTGAAAACGGTAAATGTACTTTTGTTAGCAATCACCCGCTGGGAGGACAGGATGGAGTTGCTTTGGGGTATATATTGGGAAAACATTACAATGGTAATGTACGCTATTTGGTCAATGATTTGTTGATGAATTTGCATGGTTTGGCTCCTTTATGTATTCCTATCAATAAAACAGGCTCGCAATCCAGGGATTTCCCGAAGATGGTAGAGGCAGGGTTTGCCTCGGATAATCATATCATTATGTTTCCTGCGGGGTTATGTTCCCGTAGACAGGGTGGGGAAATCAAGGATTTGGAATGGAAAAAGACATTTGTCACTAAAAGTATTGAAACGCATCGTGATGTGGTACCTTTGCACTTTGAGGGCCGGAACTCAGACTTTTTTTATAATTTGGCAAATATATGTAAGGCACTTGGCATTAAGTTTAATATTGCTATGCTTTACTTGGCAGATGAAATGTTGAAAAATCGTCATAAAACCTTTACCTTGACCATTGGAAAACCCATTCCTTGGCAAACTTTCGACAAGACAAAGACCCCGGCTCAGTGGGCGCAGTTTGTAAAAGATGTAGTCTACAAGCTATAATAGACAAAAGAGAGAAAAAAGATATGGAAGAAATTATTGCACCGATTAGCAAAGAGATTCTGAAGGCGGAACTTTCCGAGGATAAACGCCTGAGGTTTACGAATAAAAGTCATAATGAAATTTACGTCATAACGTATCAGGATTCGCCCAATGTGATGAAGGAGATTGGCCGGTTGAGAGAAATAGCCTTTCGTGCTGCAGGTGGCGGAACAGGAAAGGCGATGGATATCGATGAATATGACGTGATGGAAAATCCATATAAGCAATTAGTTGTATGGAATCCTGAAGCGGAGGAGATTTTGGGAGGTTATCGTTATCTTTTGGGGGATGAGGTGCAATTTGATGAACATGGGAAGCCTGTGCTGGCTACTGCTCACATGTTTAATTTCTCGGAAGTTTTTTTGAAAGAATATTTGCCTTACACGGTGGAGTTGGGACGCTCATTTGTTACATTGGAATATCAGTCAACCCGTGCCGGTTCCAAGGGATTGTTTGCTTTGGATAATTTGTGGGATGGTTTGGGCGCATTAACCGTGATTAAGCCTAATGTGAAATATTTTTTTTGGTAAGATGACTATGTATCCTAGTTATCATCGTCAGGGGCGTGACATGATATTATACTTCCTGAATAAACATTTCGGTGATAAAGATAAATTGATAACTCCGATGAAACCGCTGGAAATAGAAACAGATAAGAAAATGTTGGAAAATCTTTTCTGTTATGATTCCTTTAAAGAAGATTACAAGATCTTGAATACGGAAGTGCGTAAGCTGGGGTATAATATTCCTCCTTTGGTCAATGCATATATGAGTCTGTCTCCTACAATGCGTATGTTTGGAACAGCGATTAATTATGGATTCGGAGATGTGGAGGAAACCGGAATTCTGATTGCAGTCAATGAAATTCTGGAAGACAAACGGGTACGTCATATCGAATCGTTTGTAAAGCAACATCCTGAAGCTATGAAAATAACTTCAGGCGCTCATCCCATACTGACCAAATAATCGGACTAATAGTAGTATTTGGGGAAACATTGTCAGGTGCAGATAAAATTTACAGGATTCATCGTGCTCGCATCTGACAATGTTTTTATTATACTGCCGGCAGACTGTTGCCTTTGATTTTCCGGTAGAGGTCGAGCGCATATACGTCTGTCATGCCCGATATGTAATCCAGCACGGCTTGAATTTTTCCATATAAAGTAGGTGCGTTGACATTGTACTGTCCGGATATGCGGTTGATAAGTAGTTGTGAATACGCTTTTTCCGGAGAGCGCACTGCATTAATCATCAGGTCAATCAAGGTACTGATAACCCTGAATCCTGCCAATTCTATGTCCAGCACATCGCTGGAACGATATATTCTTTGAAAGGCAATTGCAGAACAATTGTCATAGGCCTCTTTCAATGGACTGCAAATGTGCATTATCAGGGTGCCTTCAAATTCCCCGGTCAATATCTTTTCTTCATTTTCAGTAAATACTCGTGTGCATTCCTTTATCAGTGCGCCTATGACCGAAGAACGTAAATAAGCTATCTGTTCATTGACGTCTGTTACAATCCGGCAAACTTCTTCAATGCGTTTTCTTCTTTTCTCATCAAAGAACTGCATATACAGTCCTTTGGTTTCATCATGTGTCAGCAGTTTTAATTTATGTGCGTCTTCTATGTCCATCATCTGATAACAAATATCATCTGCGGCTTCTACCAGGTAGACCAACGGATGGCGTGCGTAGCGTAAAGGCTCATCCGGTTTGCTGAGCCGGATAATCCCTAATTCTCCGGCTATTTTCTGATAATCAGCCTCTTCGCTTAAGAAGAAGCCGAATTTTGATTTCTTTCCTGCCAATTGTGAGGAAAAAGGGTATTTTACGATGGATGCCAGTGTGGAGTAGGTCATCACGAACCCTCCTTTCCGTCTTCCTTCAAACTGGTGGGTGAGGATGCGGAATGCATTGGCATTTCCTTCGAAGTGGGTTAAATCATCCCATTCCATCGGTGAAAGTTCTTTTTTCAATGCCATTCCTTGTCCTTCCGAGAAGTAAGTTGAAATGGCTTTTTCTCCCGAATGGCCGAAAGGTGGGTTTCCCAGATCGTGTGCCAGACATGCGGCTGAAACGATAGAACCTATTTCCGATATATGGGAGTCGGCCAAGGCTGGGTGCTTCTTCAGAAGCTGGCTGGCGACATCGTTTCCTAAAGAACGCCCCACACAAGAGACCTCAAGGCTGTGAGTCAACCGGTTGTGTACAAATACGCTACCCGGTAAAGGAAATACTTGAGTTTTGTTTTGCAAACGACGGAAAGGTGCTGAGAAGATGAGACGGTCATAATCGCGTTGGAATTCGGTACGGTCATCTTTACGGGCCTCGTGTAGTTCTTCCATGCCGAAGCGTTTATTTGATATTAATTGTTTCCAGTTCATAATTCAGGCTTTATCTGTTTGCAAAAGTAAGAAACTTCCGTTTAAAAAACTGTAAACGCTTAGATAAATCCATCTAAATGTGTAAATTCGCACCTTATTAATCATGTGGCAATGTGTTGATTCGTCAATATGCCAATGGGCTGTATCATGTCTGGACTGTGTTTGTTGTCTGCAAATTATTAGCACATTGCCATATAAGCATATTGATAAATTATTAAAATTATGAAAATACAGGTAATCAATAAATCAAAACATGCTTTACCCGAGTATGCTACCGGGCAATCGGCAGGGATGGATATCCGTGCTAATCTTGACGAACCGATTGTGCTGAAACCCTTGCAACGTTGTTTGGTTCCTACGGGACTTTATATCGCATTGCCTGAAGGTTTTGAAGCGCAAATCCGTCCACGTAGCGGGCTGGCTATTAAGAAAGGCATCGGAGTCCTGAATTCTCCGGGCACAATTGATGCCGATTATCGTGGTGAAATTTGTATTATCCTGGTCAATTTGTCATCTGAGGATTTTATGATAGAAGATGGGGAGCGCATTGCGCAAATGGTTGTAGCCCGTCACGAACATGCCGAATGGCAGGAAGTGGAGGTGTTGGACGAAACGGAACGTGGTGCAGGTGGCTTTGGACATACCGGAAAAAAGTAAAAGGAAACAATGAATAGAAGATTGAAATATGTGCCCATGCTATGTGTATGTCTGATAGGCATGCTTGTTTCATGCGGTACGGTGAAGAGAGCTTCCGGCTTGTCCGGAAATAAAGCTGTTGTGGAGGAAAAGGATCCGCTTACTCCGGAGCAGCGCCGTAAATACGACTATTTCTTTTTGGAAGCGCTTCGGATGAAGGAAAAAGGTGACTTGGATGCGGCTTTCGAAATGTATAGTCACTGTTTGGACATTTATCCGCAAGGAGCCGCTACTTTGTTCGAAATTTCCCGCTTCCATATGTTTCTCAATCAGCCGGAAAAAGGGGAGGAAGCTTTGAAGAAGGCAGTGGATGCCGATCCTAAGAGTTTTTGGTATAAGCAAACTTTGGCAGCCTATTATCAAGGTAAGGGAAATTACCCGAAAGCCATTTATGTTTATGAGGATATGGCGAGCCAGTTCCCCTCACGTCTGGAACCGTTGATGGCTTTGATTGATCTCTATACCCGTACCAAGGACTATCAGCAGGTAGTTAATACATTGAACCGCCTTGAAGCCTTGGATGGGAAGTCTGAACAAATCAGCATGGAGAAATTCCGTATGTATCTGGCCATGAACAATGACCAGCAGGCATTTACGGAGATTGAGAATTTGGCGAAAGAATATCCATATGACATGCGTTATCTTACCATTTTGGGAGATGTCTATCTGAACAACGGTAAGGAAGAAGAAGCATACGAAACTTATCAGAAAGTATTGAAGGAAGAACCGGGCTATGCGCCGGCGTTGCTTTCCATGGCTTCTTATTACGAGAAAAAAGGGCAGGATAGTTTGTATCAGGTACAGTTGGATACTATTTTGCTGAATGATAATGTGGATAGCGATACAAAGATGAACATTATGCGCCAGCTTATTCTGCGTTCCGAGCAAACGAACAAGGACAGTACGAAAATAGCAGGCCTGTTTACTTCTATATTGAAGGAAAAACAAGAGAATGCAGATATTGCTATGTTGGCGGCCCAATATCTTCTGACGAAAAAGATGGATAAAGAGGCAACCCCTGTTTTGCACCAAGTGCTTGAAATTGATCCGGAAAATACGCCGGCACGCTTGCAGCTATTGAGTTTTGCCATTCGTGAGCAGAATATGGATGAAGTAATCAAATTGTGTGCTCCAGCTTTAGAATATACTCCGGATGTATTGGAATTCTATTATTATATGGGATTGGCCTATCATCAGAAAGAGAAAACAGACGAGGCATTGGAGGTTTTTAAAAAAGGAGTGAATCAAGTAACAGATAAAAGCAATAAGGATATCGTTTCTGATTTCTATGCCATTATGGGGGATCTTTATCATATAAAGAAGATGAATGTGGAGGCATATGCCGCATACGATTCCGCTTTGGTTTATAAGGAAAACAATATAGGGGCCTTGAATAATTATGCCTATTACCTGTCTGTAGAGCGTAAAAACCTAGATAAAGCGGAAGAAATGAGTTACCGTACCGTAAAGGCCGAACCTACCAATGGTACGTATCTGGATACCTATGCCTGGATACTTTTTGAGAAAGGTAAATATGTAGAAGCAAAAATTTACATTGACCAGGCTATGCAGAATGATGGAAGTAAAAGTTCCGTTGTTGTAGAGCATTGTGGAGATATTTACTATATGAATGGAGATCGTGAAAAGGCTTTGGAATATTGGCAACAAGCGGAAAAATTATCCAAGGAGCCTCCTCAAGAAGGTAGTGAAGAACGTAGTGAAAAGGAATTGAACTTATTGAGAAAGAAAATTGTACAAAAGAAATACTTTGCAGAATGATGAAACGTGTCTGTTTTTATTTGTTTAGCGCTTTGCTGATTATATTTATTTCTTCATGTTCATCTACCCGGAGTATGAAGAAAGGGGTATCTATTGGCAATTTATCCGAGTCGGAATATATGGAAGAGCTGATTAGCCGTTCTCCGGGATGGGATGCAATTACTGCGAAAATGTCATTGGCCGTTGACTTGAACGGTAAAGGACCGACTAAAGTAAATGGTACGTTGCGCATGAAACGTGATGAAGTAATCCAGCTTTCTATCGCTCCATTTTTGGGTATTGAAGTGGCACGTGCTGAAATATCTCCGGACGGAGTTTTAGTGATGGATCGCATGAACAAACGTTATGTACAAGTTCCTTTTGATGAATTGAAGAATCTGGCAAAGGCTGATTTGGATTTTCATACTTTGCAGGCCTTGTTTATGAATGAAATTTTTCTTCCGGGAAAAAAGGTGCTGACTGTCCGTGATATTTCGTCCTTTGCTGTGCGTCCTGAAAACGAAAATGCATTAATAGAAGTTAAGAACGGCAAACATTTCGCCTACCGTTTTCGTACCAATACAAATGATGGGCTGCTGAAAGAAAGTCATATCGGCTTGTCCGGTACCCGGTACGGGATAAATTGGCGTTATGATAAGTTTCGTCCGTTGGAGCAGAGACAGTTTCCGGGAACTATGACGGTTTCTTTTGAAGGGGCTGCCAAACCGGTTACGGCTGTATTTGAACTTTCCCGCCTTTCTACCAATAAGGATTGGGAAGCTCATACCGAAGTGCCCGGAAAATACGAAAGAATAGAATTGCAAGATTTGCTAAAACAGCTTATTAAATAATGAAACGTATCTTCTTACTACTCATAGCCTGCTGCTTTTTAAGTACTATTTCAGCGCAAAGTACTCGGAAAATAAGGGAGCTTGAAGCCAAACGGAAGGAACTTCACCAGCAGATTGCCGAGTCTGAAACTTTGTTGCAATCTACCAAAAAGGATGTGAAAAGCCAGTTGGACAACCTTGCTTTGCTGACAGGTCAGATTGAGGAGAGAAGAAAATATATCAATACCATAGAGAGTGATGTTCATACATTGACAAGTGAGATCGCTTCTTTACAGAAACAACTGAATAAACTTCAGCGTGATTTGAAAGACAAGAAGCGGAAGTATGAAACTTCGGTGCAATACATGTATCGTAACAAGTCTGTTCAAGAGAAATTAATGTTTATTTTTTCTGCCGAGAATTTGAGTCAGACTTACCGTCGTATGCGTTATGTGCAGGAATATGCAAACTTCCAGCGTCTTCAGGGAATGGAGATAGAACGTAAGCAGAAGCAAATTGCCGCTAAAAAAAGAGAAGTGGAACAAACTAAGCATGCCAAACAGAATCTTTTAAAACAGGGTGAGGTTGAAAAGGCCAAACTGGAGATTCAGGAAAAGGAGCGCCAGACTCTTTTGGCGAATTTGCAAAAGAAGCAGAAAGGTATACAAAGCGAGATAAGGAAGAAAAAACGTTCGGCTGAGCAATTGAATGCCCAGATTGACCGTTTGATTGAAATTGAAATAGAGAAAGCTAGAAAGCGTGCAGAGGAGGAAGCTCGTAGGAAAGCCGCTGCTGAGGCTGCCGCAAAGGCGGCAGCAGCTAAGAAAGCGGAGCGTAGAAACTACGGGGAGGGGCGTCCCGTTCTAAATCTACGGAAAAAAAATGAGTCTACAAAGAAGGTCGCTCCGGTG
>ENA-OPZC01000064-OPZC01000064.1-human-gut-metagenome-genome-assembly--contig:-NODE-64-length-20033-cov-1.468452_pt1 | contig 20033 bp, 20 predicted proteins | sample MGYA00242477_ERZ504491 | MGnify/ENA primary metagenome ERZ504491 (study PRJEB26092, sample SAMD00036249) | human gut metagenome | host: Homo sapiens | study: EMG produced TPA metagenomics assembly of... | reverse complement strand
AGAGTGTCCCTCCACTTGTCCAGCCAGTCAACGCTATTTCATTGATGATTCGTTTAGCTTCAGCTGCAATAGGCTCGTCTTGAGCATATTCGCTCTTTTCCATTTTTACTTGTTGGTTTTTTAGGGTCTGCTCGTACACGGTTTTCAAGCGAGCTTCCTGTTTTTCGTTTAATTTGATTTTATCCCAAAAACCAAAGTTGTCTTTTAGGGCCTGTTGTACAGCTTCCCAGGATACTTGGTTATTTGTTTTAGAGCGAAGTTGGTTGATGACTTTGGTGAATCCGCTTTCACTGACCTTCTGGTTCTTGAATACCTGCAGGTTCAGTTCATACGGACCTTTCCCTAAAACAAAACCTCCGGTTTCATGGTCGGCGGTAACCACAATTAGGGTTTCATCCGGATGTTGTGAATAAAATTCGTAAGCAACCTTAATTGCATTATCAAAGTCGATTACTTCATGAAAGGTCGTAGCGGCATCATTGCTGTGGCAAGCCAGTCGATTTTTCCACCTTCTACCATCAGGAAGAACCCTTTTGATAAATCTTTAGAGAGGAAATTAATTGCCGAACGAGTAATCTCCTGCAAAGTAAGGTCACTTTTTCCCCGGTCAATAGCGTATGGGATGGAAGAACGGTCTGCTTTGGAAGCAGCTTCCGGCTGGAACAGAATCATCTTGTCGGCTTTTTTGCTTTTCCTGAGATAATCTTTATATCCTCTGGCAATGGTGTATCCGTATTGATCAGCCAGTGAGTAAAGGTTGGCTGCTTGCGGATTTTTCTTGTCCTGCGGCTGAAGAAAATCTGAACCGGCATAGAAATCAAAACCGGTTTCATATAAGTCTTTTCCGATTTCGTAATAACTTCCTCTACCTGAAGCATGTGCATAGAATGCGGCAGGAGTTGCATGATCCACACTGACGCTGGTAGCCACTCCTACCCGGCATCCGCGTTCTTTAGCCCATGTAGCTACACTGTATACGGGCGTTTGTAAATCTTTTAATACCCCGATAGCTCCATTCTTCGTCTTGTTTCCTGTTGCAAGTGCTGTACCAGCAGCGGCAGAGTCTGTTACTCCGTTAGTCGCAGAAAAGGTTGTTGCTACGGTTGTGTAGGGGAACTGAGTAAATTGTAAGGGTGTGATACCGATTTTTCCTTCAAGTTCGCCCAGATACAATTCTGTACCTTGCACTTGATTGACTCCCATTCCATCTCCGATGAAATAGAATACGTATTTGGCTTGCTGTGCATTTATCTGACAAAAAGCCAGTAGGAAAAATAGGATAGTGATGGATAATTTTTTCATAAAGCCTTGTGTTGAGTTTATTTTTCCGCGAAAATAAGAAAAATACAGCTTCAAGAATTTTTTTTCATAAAAAGATGTGATAAAAAGGGAAACGTTTTCAGATTCTTTCATTTTAATTATTGAATGATGTTACGTTATTAAAACATTTAGTTATGAAAAAGAAAAATCTATTAGGGGCATATTTAGTCTTGTCCCTGTTGGCTTCTTGCCAGCAAAAAGAGAATTTGCAGCACATGGGTGATGAGTTGAAATTGAGTTTACAAGCTTCGGTGTATGCTCCTTCCAATGGCTCCAGGGTTGTGACGGATGAATCTGGAGTTACGACTTTTTCGGAGGGTGATGAGCTTGGCTTTTTTATGCCGGAAGAGAGTGAACCGGTGAAATGGACATTGACTGAAGGCCAATGGATTTCAGCATCTCCTCTGTCATGGAAAGATAAGGTAAATAAGTTTACCTATTGTGCGTATTATCCTTTTTCCACTGAATCAACGACTCGCGACAATATTCCGATGCCAGATTTGAGTTTGCAGAATGGAACATTGGCGGGTATAGGTGAATTTGATTTTCTGACAGCTCGCTGTGAGGCCAGCTATGAGGAAACGGATAATGGAACCGTTTCGTTTACGGGTGAATCGTCTTTCAGACATGCATACAGCTTTATTTCTATAACGATAAAGAAAGATTTGTCGGAAGAAAATGTATTGATCAGCCAGGCTTCTTTTCAGGGAGAAAATTTGTTTAGCCGTAGTACCTATCACTTTGCGGAATCGGAAGCAGAAGATGGTATTTCCCTCTTGGAATCATCTGAAGTGCATGCATTGACCTTGAATTTTGAGGAGCCAGCTACCGTCACAGAAGAATCAGGCTATACATTGTTCTTGTTATGTAATCCACAGTCTTTGGTAGAAGATTCAGGATTTTCTATTTCCTATCAGCGAGATGGAGTGTCTTATACGGCATCTACCAACAAATTAGGAAAGCAGTTTGAAGCGGGTAAATATTACCAGTTTGTGTTGAGATTAACGAAAGAAGAATTGAAAGTGGAAGGTTGTGAAGTGTCTGACTGGGTTTCTGAGAAACTTCCGGAAATAGCCATTGAGGAAATACCGTCGTAACCCGACTGTTAGTGATTGCCTCCGGAGAAATCTTGAATGGGTTTCTCCGGATTTTTTATGTCTGTTTTTATCTCTTGAAATAGAATTGTCATAAATCTCAGAAAAAACATGTAACTTTGCACCTTCAAATAAACTAACAGTCAATTTCGTTCATTTAACATAACAATGAAAGCACTTAAAGACCGCATCATTCGTGATGGAAAATGCTTTGAGGGAGGCATCCTTAAAGTGGATAATTTTATTAACCATCAGATGGATCCCATTCTGATGAAGTCAATGGCAGTAGAGTTTGTACGGAGATTCGCCAGTACGAAAATCAATAAGATTCTGACCATAGAGGCCAGCGGTATCGCTCCTGCCATTATGGTTGGCTATCTGTTGGAACTTCCGGTTGTTTTTGCCAAGAAGAAAAAACCGAGTACAATGGAGAACATGCTGACAACTACTGTCTATTCGTTTACGAAAGACCGCACGTACGATGTGTGTGTAAGTAAGGATTATTTATGTCCGGGCGATAAGGTGTTGTTCATTGATGACTTCTTGGCCAATGGTAATGCCGCAAAGGGGATTATTGACCTGGTACAGAAAGCAGAAGCTGAATTAGTGGGGATGGGCTTCCTGATAGAAAAAATCGTTCCAGCATGGGGGAGATTATTTGAGAGCACAGGGCATTCATGTGGATCTTTGGCGATAATTGAAAGCTTGGAAAATTGTCAAATTAAAATAAAAGACTAAATCTTTAAATGGAAAAAGAACAACAGCAAACTGCTCAGAGTGCTGGGCTTATTTACGGGTTGAATGACCGTCCGCCTTTAAAAGATTCTATTTTTGCCGCTTTGCAGCATTTGTTGGCAATCTTTGTGGCTATTATTACTCCTCCGCTGATTATTGCAGGAGCATTGAAGTTGGACCTGGAAACCACCGGATTTTTAGTTTCCATGGCTCTTTTTGCATCGGGTATCTCTACATTTATCCAGTGCCGCCGCGTAGGACCGATAGGTTGCGGACTGCTGTGTATTCAGGGAACCAGTTTTTCATTCATTGGTCCGATTATTTCTGCGGGCTTAACCGGTGGACTGAGTGCTATCTTCGGAGCTTGTATTGTAGCTTCTTCGGTTGAAATGTTAATTAGCCGGGTGTTGAAATACACACGTAGAGTCATTACTCCTTTGGTATCGGGAATTGTGGTGACACTGATTGGTATGAGTTTGATTAAAGTGGGAATCTCTGCTTGCGGAGGTGGAGCTGCTGCACAGGCAGATGGTACTTTTGGAGCTTTCCGCCATATTGGTTTGGCCGCTTTGGTACTTGTCTTGATTATCTTTTTCAATCGTAGTTCCAACCGTTATTTGCGAATGAGTTCCATTGTCATCGGTCTGGTGGTTGGCTACGTATTGGCATGGGCATTGGGAATGGTTGATTTTTCTGCTGTACAGAGCTATGGTGGTTTCAATATTCCTATCCCTTTCCGTTACGGTATTTCATTTGATATTTCTGCAATCATCGCTTTAGCGTTAGTTTATTTGATTACGGCAATTGAAGCGTATGGAGATATTACAGCCAATTCATTGATTTCTGGAGAACCGGTGGAAGGAGAAACGTTTGTCAAACGTGCTTCCGGAGGCATCTTGGCTGATGGTTTTAATTCTATGCTGGCCGGATTCTTCAACTCTTTCCCTAACTCGATCTTTGCTCAGAATAACGGTATGATTCAGTTGACTGGAGTAGCCAGCCGCTACGTAGGATACTTCATTGCAGGTTTCCTTATCTTGTTGGGCTTGTTCCCTGCAGTAGGATTGATTTTCTCGTTAATGCCTGAACCGGTGTTAGGTGGAGCAACTCTGTTGATGTTTGGAACAGTGGCTGCCGCAGGAATCCGAATCATTTCTGCACAGAAAATCAACCGTAAGGCTACGTTGGTGATGGCTTTGAGCTTTTCTTTCGGCTTGAGTGTGGAACTTGTGCCGGATATTCTTTGTCAGTTGCCGGAAACCGTGCGTAATATATTCTCTTCAGGTATTACAACTGGTGGGCTGACTGCCATCCTGTCTAATCTGCTGATTCAGATAAAAGAGTAAAAAAACATATTGGATAAAAAGAAGAAAGGCTGCCTCAAGATTTTGGGGACAGCCTTTCTTTATGGTTTTAGGATGCTGCTTATCGAGAAGCAAACATTGACTGGCTATTAGCCTGACGTGCGGAAATCATACCTTGCAAATCGGGAGATACAGTCACCGGCGTGCCGTCCTGCTGTTTGAAAGTGATAGTTCCGTCTTCATTCATTGTAATCAGTTCAAATGTCTGACCTTCGGCAGAAGCATTCCATGTATTCTTTTCTTTGTCATAAATCAAGGTAAGTGGCTTGTCTTCTTCACCCTTCTTTGTGATAGTGTAGCCATCTTCGTTGGTCTGTACAAGATATTCTCCGCTTTCACCCTTTACGGTTTTTACGCTACCTACATCAGCCAAAGGATTTGAACCAGACCAGAATTCGATAGAGTTCAGTACAATGACGTCTGCCAAGTAAGCTACTTCATATACAGGTACGATATGGAATGCAAGAAAGACAATTTCATTCACGAATTTATTACCAATGTTGTTGTTCCAGTCCTTCAGACTACTCCATAGACCAAATGAACCGATACATGAGGAGCATATAATGCTGCCACTTAGAATCAGACAGGCAGCTGAGAGTTTTAGTTTTTTCATACGCAATTTCAATTAGGGGTTAATATTTTATATGTATTGTCGTTTTGCTATTACAATTTGTTACAAAGTTAGAAGTTATTTTGGATTATGAAAGAAAAAGGTAAAAAAATAGTATCTTTGCGCTGTTTTTTGAGAGAAATTAATGATTAAATAAAAATAGAATGAAAGAAACAATTCAGAAGAGATTGAGCGATTCGAAGACGGCACGCTGGACAGCCTTGTTTATCGTTTCGTTTACCATGATGTGTGGTTATTTTCTGACGGATGTGATGTCACCGTTGGAAAACTTGTTGACAACAAAGGGTCAGGTGGTATATTTTACAGATGATACCTCCATGCCGGCAGACAGTCTGGTGGCCAAAGTGAATTACTTTTCTTCGGAAGAAATGCTTTCAAATTCGTTGTTGACCGTAGAGCAACTTGAGGAAGGAAGTAAAGTACAGTATTATGAAATGCAGAATGGCGCACAGACACAGACGGAAAAGACAATTAGTTCTGTCGCCAGAGGAGAAGGCTGGTCAAGTACAGAATATGGCTTCTTTTCAGGAGCTTATGGCTTGATTAATGTATTCTTGCTGATGCTGTTCTTCGGTGGAGTGATTCTGGATAAAATGGGAATCCGTTTTACCGGAATGATGTCTTCTGGATTGATGTTTATGGGAGCTTTGATTAAATGGTATGCCCTTTCTTCTGATTTTGGAGATGCACAGCTCTTTGGAATGGACATGCAGGTGGCATTGGCTTCTTTAGGATTTGCAATTTTCGGAATGGGAGCTGAAATCACAGGTATTACTGCGTCTAAAGTCATTGTAAAATGGTTTGCTGGAAAGGAACTGGCGCTTGCATGGGTCTTCAGGTGGCAATGGCTCGTATTGGTACAGCCGTGGCTTTGGCCGTAAGCTTGCCGGTAGCCCGTTGGATGGGGGATGTTTCTTATCCGGTGTTGTTCGGAGCCATTTTATTATGCGTGGGATTTGCTTCATACATGATTTACTGTGTGATGGACCGCAAGGAAGATGCTTCTGCCGCAGCTGTTCGCATGGAAAATGGAGAGACCGAAGAAGAAGGCTTCAAGCTGTCCGATTTGAAACTGATATTCTGTAGCAAGGGCTTCTGGCTGATTAACTTGTTGTGCCTGATGTTCTATGCCGGTGTGTTCCCCTTTCTGAAGTTTGCGACAAAACTGATGATTTATAAGTACGATGTACCGGAATCTTTTGCTGGATTGATTCCTGCCTTATTGCCGTTTGGAACCATTTTGTTGACACCCGTATTCGGTTCTTTATACGACCGTATCGGTCGCGGAGCTACCTTGATGATTATCGGTTCAGTCATGTTGACAGTCGTTCACGTGCTGTTTGCCCTTCCGGTAATGAACTATTGGTGGTTTGCTGTTATTGTCATGATTGTATTGGGAATTGCGTTTTCTTTGGTACCCAGTGCCATGTGGCCTTCAGTTCCTAAAATTATCCCGATGAAGCAGTTGGGTTCTGCTTATGCCACCATTTTCTATATCCAGAATATCGGATTGACAATGGTGCCCTGGCTGATTGGATGGGTGATTGAACATTTTGCTACTTTACGCAACGAAGCTGGTGTAATTGTAGGCTATGACTATACGGATCCGATGGTTATTTTTGCAGTATTTGGTCTGTGTGCCATTCTTATTTCTACATTGCTTCGTGTAGAAGACAGCAAAAAACATTATGGACTGGAAGAAGCCAATATGAAGAAATAACATTCAAATTATCCTTATAGGAAGGAGTTGAAGATGTGTCAGGTGCATCTTCAGCTCCTTTTGTTTTTATTAATACCTCGTAAGAAGGGGTAATGGTGATATATCCTTTGTCTTGTGGATTTTTTCCCGTATCTTTGAACTGTTTTATGTGAGAGTCTGTTTATGGAAAAGCAAATGGCCTGTCATGGGGGCAGATTGCCGAATAGATTTCTACATGAGAAATGTGTAACAAAAATTTGGCTATGAATAATACGAAGAAAAAATCACCTATATCATGGGTTCCTACTGCATATTTTGCTATGGGACTTCCTTTTGTCGTACTCAATATGGTTACCGTGTTAATGTTTAAAGGGCTTGAGGTGGATGATAAGCTAATCACCTTCTGGACGTCTTTGATTCTTTTGCCCTGGACATTGAAACCATTGTGGAGTCCTTTTCTGGAACTTTTCCGGACAAAGAAATTTTTTTGTGATTGTAACTCAGTTGATTACGGGAATTACTTTCGGGTTGGTAGCTTTTGCGTTGAACCTGTCCCATTTTTTCAGTATCTCCATTGCGTTGCTGGCCATTGTTGCTTTTAGCGGAGCTACTCACGACATCGCCTGCGACGGAGTATATATGAGTGAGTTGTCCAATGAAGACCAGGCAAGGTTTATTGGTTGGCAGGGAGCTTTTTATAACATAGCAAAGATTTTGGCAACAGGTGGTTTGGTGTACCTGGCTGGGTATTTTATCGAACTGAATGCAGATGCCGGATTGCTGACAGCCAACAAAAGAGCCTGGATGATTATCTTGCTGATTCTTTCCGTAACCATGATTCTTTTGGGAATCTATCATTTGTTTGCTCTGCCCTCTACCCAGTCGGCTTCTTCCAGAAAAACATTACGGAGTAACAAGGAAGTGATGAAGGAACTGGGGCAGGTGTTGATGGACTTTTTCCGCAAGACACACATTACTTATTATATCTGCTTCATCATCCTTTACCGTTTTGCAGAAGGATTTGTGATGAAGATTGTGCCGCTGTTCCTGAAAGCAGACCGGGAGATGGGCGGATTGGGACTCAATGAAAAGGAAATCGGACTTTATTATGGTACGTACGGAGCTGCGGCCTTTGTGTTGGGTTCTTTGCTGGCAGGATATTATATTGCCCGTAGGGGATTGAAAAAAACGATTTTCTCGTTGTGCTGTATTTTCAACCTTCCTTTTATGGTGTATGCCTTGTTTGCTTACTTCCAGCCGGAAAGTGGTTGGATAATATGCAGTGGTATCGTTTTTGAGTATTTCGGATATGGTTTCGGCTTTGTCGGACTTTCTCTGTTTATGATGCAGCAGGTGGCTCCTGGCAAGCATCAGATGGCTCATTATGCATTTGCTTCAGGAATCATGAATTTTGGAGTGATGATTCCGGGAATGTTAAGCGGCTGGGTGTGCGAAAGTCTTGGCACATGGTTTGACAAGCCGGGAGGCTATGAGCCTTTCTTTATCTTTGTGCTGATTGCTACAATTCCAGCCTTCCTGATTACTTATTTCCTTCCATTTAAATATGACAATGGGGGAAATTTGCTGGAAGGCGAAAAAAGAATATGTATAATTATCAATTAAACTAACTGGATATGAATGAAAAATTTGTAATGCCCTGGGAAGAACGCCCGGCAGACTGTAAAGAAGTAATGTGGCGCTATTCGAAGAATCCCGTCATCGGACGCTACCAGATACCTTCATCGAATAGTATTTTCAATAGTGCGGTAGTTCCCTTCAAAGATGGATTTGCTGGGGTATTCCGTTGCGACAACCGAGCTGTACAGATGAATATCTTTGCGGGTTTCAGCAAGGACGGTATCAACTGGGAAATCAATCATGAGCCGATTGTCTTTAAGCCCGGCAATACGGAGATGATAGATTCAGAGTATAAATATGACCCTCGTGTCACTTGGATTGAAGACCGTTACTGGATTACATGGTGCAACGGTTATCACGGACCTACTATCGGTATCGGTTATACATTCGATTTCAAGGAATTCTATCAGTGCGAGAATGCCTTCCTTCCATTTAATCGTAACGGCGTATTGTTCCCGCAGAAAATTAACGGTAAGTATGCCATGCTGAGCCGTCCGAGTGACAACGGTCATACACCTTTCGGAGATATTTATATCAGCTACAGTCCCGATATGAAGTATTGGGGTGATCACCGTTGTGTAATGAAAGTGACTCCTTTCCCGGAAAGTGCCTGGCAGTGTACGAAAATTGGAGCCGGATCTGTGCCTTTCCTGACAGAAGAAGGCTGGCTGATGTTCTATCACGGGGTTATTACCACTTGCAACGGTTTCCGTTACTCTATGGGAGCAGCTATTCTGGATAAGGACCATCCGGAAAAGGTGCTTTATCGTACCCGTGACTACCTGTTGGCACCTGCTGCACCTTATGAACTGCAGGGAGATGTGCCTAATGTAGTGTTCCCGTGTGCTGCTCTTCAGGATGGAGAAAGAGTGGCTGTGTACTACGGGGCTGCTGATACCGTGGTAGGAATGGCTTTCGGTTATATTTCCGAAATCATTGATTTTGTAAAGCGTACTTCTATTTTGTAAATGTAAATATTTAATAAGGCTGTTCCTGTAGCCAGACGCTATGGGAGTAGCCTTTTTTATTTTAGGCCTATGAAAAAACTAATTGCATCTCTGAGCTTTTTGTTCATCTGGAATTGTGCCAATGCGCAGGACCCGGTGGACTATGTAGACCCGTTTATTGGAACAACCAATTATGGTACTTGTAATCCGGGAGCTGTCTGTCCGAATGGTTTAATGTCGGTCGTTCCTTTTAATGTGATGGGGTCGGATGAAAATACCTATGATAAAGACGCTCGCTGGTGGTCTACTCCTTATGAATACACGAACAGCTATTTTACCGGCCTCTCTCATGTCAACCTGAGTGGGGTGGGGTGTCCTGAAATGGGTTCTCTGTTGCTGATGCCCACAACCGGCGAATTGAATGTCGACTATCATCATTACGGAAGCAAGTATGAAAAGGAAACGGCTTCACCGGGATATTACAGCTTGCAACTGACCAAATATAATATTAAGGTAGAGGCTACTTCTACATTGAGAACAGGGCTTACCCGCTTTACTTTTCCAAAGGGGAAGAGCCATATCCTGATGAACTTGGGAGAAGGACTGACCAATGAATCGGGAGCTTATCTGCGCCGGATAAATAACCGTGAAATTGAGGGTATGAAGTTCTTGGGAACATTCTGCTATAATCCTCAGGCTGTGTTCCCTATTTATTTTGTCATGCGTATCAACAAGGCTCCTAAGCAGACGGGGTATTGGAAATTCCAGCGCAAGATGACGGGGGTGGAAGCAGAATGGGACAAAGACAATGGCAAATACAAGTTGTACACGCAGTATGACCGGGATTTGGCTGGCGACGACATCGGTGCATGGTTCACTTTCGATACAGAAGAAAATGAACAGATAGAAGTGGCCGTAGGTGTATCGTTTGTAAGTATGGAAAATGCCCGTCAGAATTTGGAAGCTGAGCAGCATGGAGCTGGATTCGATGAAATCTATGCCAGCGCACGGAAACAGTGGAACGACGATTTGAGCCGTATCATCGTAGAAGGAGGTACAAAGGAACAGAAAACGGTGTTCTATACTGCCTTGTATCACACGCTGATTCACCCGAATATCCTCCAGGATGTAAATGGGGAATACCCAGCCATGGAAACCGGAGAAACGAAGACGACTAAAAACAATCGTTACACCGTATATTCTTTGTGGGATACCTATCGCAACCTGCATCAGTTGATGACTCTGGTGTATCCCGAACGTCAGATTGACATGGTACGTACCATGGTCGATATGTACAAAGAGCATGGGTGGTTACCTAAATGGGAGTTGTACGGACGTGAAACCCTCACGATGGAAGGTGACCCCAGTTTGCCGGTGATTGTGGATACCTGGATGAAGGGTCTGCGTGACTTTGATATGGAAACTGCCTATGAGGCTATGCGCAAGTCGGCTACTCTTCCTGGAAAGGAAAACCTGATGCGTCCGGACAACGATGATTACATGAGCAAAGGCTATGTACCTTTGATGGAACAGTTCGATAACTCCGTATCGCATGCTTTGGAATATTACATTGCCGATTATGCTTTGTATACGCTGGCAAAGAGCATGGGAAAGAAAGAGGATGCCGATTTGTTCTACAAGCGGTCTATGGGATACAAGCATTATTATTGCAAGGAATTCGGCACACTTCGTCCTATTTTGCCGGACGGAAAATTCTATTCTCCGTTCGATCCGCTTCAGGGACAGAACTTTGAACCGAGTCCGGGATTCCACGAAGGTAATTCCTGGAACTATACCTTCTACGTGCCGCATGATGTAAAGGGACTGGCTCGCCTGATGGGAGGACAGAAGAAGTTTGTCGACAAACTGCAGATGGTATTCGACAAAGGTTATTATGACCCGGCCAATGAACCGGATATTGCTTATCCTTATCTGTTCAGTTACTTCAAGGGTGAGGAATGGCGTACACAGAAAACCGTTCGTGAACTGCTGGCTAAGTACTTCACTCCCAAACCTGACGGTATTCCGGGAAATGACGATGCTGGTACCATGTCAGCCTGGGCTGTATTCAGTATGATGGGCTTCTACCCTGATTGTCCGGGTGTTCCCGAATATACGTTGACTGACCCGACTTTCGACCGTATTACCATCCGTTTGAATCCGGAATTTTATGGAAAAGATAAGCTGATCATTGAAAAGAAGGAGAATGGTTCACCGGAAGGGTATATTCAGAAGATAGAACTTGGCGGCAAGAAAACAGGTTACCGGATTAATCACAATGACCTGGTAAAAGGCGGCACATTGACGTTCTATAAATAAGCAGATTAGTTTTCCCCTTTAGTTCGTCTTTTCTTTACGGTGTGGCGCACCAGAAAGATGCTGGCCTCGTATAAAAGCACGATGGGGAAGGTTACAATCAGCATAGTAAACACGTCTGAGGTAGGAGTGATGATGGCAGCGATAATCATTGCGACAACCCAGGCGTGTTTTCTGTATTGTGCCATGAAATCGGCAGACAAGATGCCCAGTTTGGCCAGTAGCCAGGTAAGAATCGGAATCTCAAACGTGATACCCATCATCAGGCTCAGCATGTTCAGCGTATCAATATAAGAACTGAGCAGAATGGTATTTTCCACTTCCTGACTCACTTGATAGGTCGAAAGAAAGCGGAATGTGAAAGGGAATATCAGGAAATAGCTGAACAATACTCCCGTCAGGAAGAGCAGATAACCCCAGAATATCAGCCAGCGGGAATATTTCTTTTCATTCTGGTAGAGTGCCGGCGAAATAAAATGAAAAAGCTGATAGAGAATGTAAGGAGAAGCCAGCAGAATACCCGCATAGAACGAAACACTCATGTGGGTGAGAAACTGTCCTGAAAGTTGCGTGTTGATAAGTTTTACCGGCAAAGCTTCCGCTTCCAGTCCAGCTATATGCAGTATTTTCCCTAACCACGCAAAGAAACGGTAGGTACAGAAGTCGCCCTCTTTGGGAGCAAGGATGAGGCCGAAAAGTTCTTCTTTAAAACAGAAGGCCAGCAGCATAAGCACAATTACCGCACAAGCGATGTGGATAATCGTTTTACGCAACTCGTCCAGGTGGTCCCAGAAAGTCAGTTCCGTTGGTTGCGTTGGCTTCACGGCAGTTATTTTTCTTTTTTCTCGTTCGAAGTGGTTTCTTCCTTCTTTTGGTCTGTTTCTTTCAGGTTATCTTCCACTTCGTTCATGCCTTCCTTGAAACTTCTTACACCTTTACCAATACCTTTCATCAGTTCGGGAATCTTCTTTCCGCCGAACAGCAGCAGGATGATTAAAGCAAGAAATAAAAATTCCTGGGTACCGATACCCATAAACAGCAATGTAGTATTCATGTACTTTTTTGTGTAAATAGAAAATTTGTTGATAATTTATTCTTCCGCAAAAATATGGATTGTTTTTTACCTGAGCAAGTGTGTGTGCTTTTGTCTTTTGGACATTTCAATAAAAGTGATAGGTTTTATTCATTTTTATAGTGTGAATCACTGATTTACGTCTCTTGTGGTATCTTTTTATAAAGGGCTCGTACTCTTTTATGTTTTCCTTATGCGAAACCTATGTTTCAGGGAGCAGAAACGTATGTTTTCTATTGGGGAAACATAGGTTTCAGATGGGGGAAACATAAATAGTGATGGGAAGCTAACAGATAGATAAAGAGGGATTTGCAAGAGTTTGTATAAGGAAAAAGAAAACCGCAAAAGAAATCATAAGTCCTCTTGCGGTTTATCTTTTTATGAATAAGAATGAATTTATTTCTTAGTCAATGAAACATTGTCAATCAATGCTTTGGAGTCTTTTGTCTGGAGCTGGATGACGATGACAAAATCGCCCAAGGTAGCGTCAGATACAGGAGCTTCGGTAACTGTGCCACCCTTTGATTCTACGCCTTTGATACTGGCAAAAGCATTGACCGTTTTTGAAAAATCAAAACTTGCAGAAACTTTAGACCATCTTCCTGCTTTTTTGATGACACGGCTATAAGCTGCAGCAGACTGGTTTTGGGTTGATTCGTCACTGAGGTCAAATCCTTCACGCATGATGAAAAGGTTATCGGTTTTTGCATCACGGATAAAGAAACGAACCTGTGCTCCGTCTGTTAGGGCTTTCATGTCGAAAGACAATGTATATACGGCTTTTTCTGCTCCTTGGATACGCTGGCCTAGATAAGCTTTGTACCATGAGTTGTCAGTCGTTGTTTCATCTGGACGGCATTGCCATGCTTTTCGTCATCTGTTGCAGGGCTGATAGTGGTAGCACCGTTTGTCTTGTCAAATGCAAACCAGTCTTCTGTAGAAGGAATGGATGCATAAGTCTTTTCGTTATTCAACGGGGTGTCAAAGTTGCCGTTCTTTACTAAATTCTGTGCCTGAGCTCCCATTGCCAGGAAAGCCATTGCGGCTACAATAAATACTTTTCTCATATACTTCAACATTAGGTTAGTTTTGATAGCTTATTTCTACAAATATACGAAAAATCGGTTGACTATGAATCTATTTTTTGATTGTTTATAGTTTTAAAATTAAGGTTATGCCTGAAGATGTAAACTCTTTGGGTAGGAGTATAAGCTATGTGTAATGGTGTGAGCAGAGGTATATCGGGTAAATGTCAGCAAGATGTCAGTAAGATTTTATTGCTCTTATGAAGGGAGTACATAGTTTTGTTTTTAGAAAATATAGTTGGATATGGAAAAGAAAAGGCATTATGTTAGTATGCGTCGGTTCATTATTCTGTCTTCTTTTATAATAGGATTTGTATCATTCTTTATTTCTTATAAAAAGAAAGAGGATACGTCTTTGCCCGATAAGTTGGAGCAAATGATGTATCGTACGAAAATGAATGTGCATTGTGATCCTTTTTATGGTTACCAGATACATTATCCTGCGTTCTTCGAACAGGTTCCGGATTCACTCATTCATGAAACGGGATGTTGTCAGTTCTATTTTGGGAATATGCTGAAGATTGCTCAGACGGCTTTTATCGTAACTAATCTTGAAGGATTTACCGTGCAGCAGGGAATGGAATATTTTGCCATGGAACAGCATGCCACTGAACGGCGGTGTGGAAGTGATTATTTCCTTCTTTCCGGACCTCTTTATATCAACCATCGGCCGGTAGAGGCTATCGTTTTTATGCCAAATATGTGCAACGGCAAAAGCTCTGGTTTGTGCAGTCTTTGTCTTATCCTGCGAGTTGCACACGTGCTGTTTCACGACTTATTGATCAGATAGATGACTGGCAAGTGTGGGAGGAGAAAGAATAGTGTAGGTAAGGAATTTATTTTTTTGAATTCTCCTGTAAAGGATAGAGAAAATTATAGAAAATATATAACTTTGTAATAGAAGATAAATCATTTAGTAAACGTAAGATTATAAATTATAATGTGTATGTATAAATCCGATTTCCAACCTATAATGAAGCGCTATGCATTAGCCTTGAAAATAATTCTATTAATGGCTGGTGTAATGTTTATTGTAAGGTCATTTGTATTACCATACTCTATAGAACAAATAGCAAGTCTTTTATTGGGTATTTTGTTGATGATTATCTATATATATTTATTGATGATTATTCCATCGGCTATAGAGTTAGATAATGAAGGCATAACAATAAAGAGGGTATTAGGTAAAAAATCTATTCCTTATTCGGTAATTAAAGAAGTTTTTGCCTATAATGGAGTTCAAGAAGATGTGCGTTATTTTGGAAGTAACGGATTTTTAGGATATATAGGGATTATGGGGGAGTACTCCTTATGGTAAATATTATTCTTATGTAAAGAATCCTCAGCAGCAGGTTTTTGTTTTGACGCAGAATAAGAACTATCTTTTAAGTTGTGAAAATAGAGATATATTCATAAAAGAATTATCGAATAAACTTTCTAAGTAATCTTTGGATTTCTATTTATTGATTATTTGGAAAACCGTATTTAAAGCAGTAAAACCAACGAAATTTTTCTTTAAAAACTTCGGGCTGTCTTGTCTCTTCCCTAAAAGATGGGTATCTTTGGTTCGTTTTTCACTAAACATTGATACTCATGCAGGATTTTGTTCATTTGCACGTTCATACTCAGTATTCTACCTTGACGGACAGGCTTCCATTCCCCGGCTGGTAGACAAGGCCATGGCCAACGGTATGCGGGGAATCGCAGTGACCGACCACGGAGACATGTTCGGAATCAAGGAGTTCTTCAACTATGTCAACAAGAAGAACGGGGGTACGAACGGGGAGATTAAGGATTTGAAAAAGAAAATCGCGGCGCTGGAGAGTGGCAAGGAAGAGGCAGAAAACCCCGAAGCGGAGATTGCGGCTTGCAAGGAACAGCTGGAGGCGGCGAAAAAGAAACTGTTCAAGCCGATTTTCGGCTGTGAGATGTATGTGGCGCGCGTCGGCTGGAAGATAAGGAAGGTAAGCCCGACCAGAGCGGCTATCACCTGGTGGTGCTGGCCAAGAACCTGAAAGGATACCATAACCTGATTAAACTGGTGTCGAAGGCATGGACCAAGGGATTCTACATGCGTCCGCGTACGGACCGTGCGGAACTGGAGAAGTATCACGAGGGACTGATTGTATGCTCGGCCTGTTTGGGAGGAGAAGTGCCCCGGCGTATCACGGCCGGACAGTTTGAAGAGGCCGAAGAGGCCGTCCGCTGGTACAAGAATCTTTTCGGAGACGACTATTACCTGGAGTTGCAGCGCCACAAGGCGACGGTGCCTCGTGCCAATCATGAGGTGTATCCCATGCAGCAGGTGGTAAATGAAAAACTGATTGAATATGCCAGGAAATACAATATCAAGCTGGTGTGTACGAACGACGTGCACTTCGTGGACGAGGAAAATGCCGAGGCCCACGACCGGCTTATCTGTCTGAGTACAGGAAAGGATTTGGACGACCCCAACCGTATGCTTTATACCAAACAGGAATGGATGAAGACGCGGGAGGAGATGAATGAAATCTTTGCCGATGTGCCGGAAGCGCTGAGCAATACGGTTGAAATATGTGATAAGGTAGAGTTCTATTCGATTGACCATGCGCCTATCATGCCGACTTTTGCCATTCCGGAAGACTTTGGCACGGAAGAGGAATACCGCAGGAAGTTTACGGAGAAAGACCTTTTTGATGAGTTCACCCGCGATGAGAACGGCAACGTGGTGATGGATGAGGCGGCAGCCAAGGCAAAGATTGAGCGTCTGGGCGGATATGAGAAACTGTATCGTATCAAGCTGGAGGCGGACTACCTGGCCAAACTGGCTTACGACGGAGCGAAACGGCGTTATGGTGAGAACCTGTCGGAAGAGGTGCAGGAACGTATCAAGTTTGAATTGCATATCATGAAGACCATGGGTTTCCCGGGATACTTCTTGATTGTGCAGGACTTTATCAATGCGGCACGTCATCAGTTGGATGTGTCAGTCGGACCGGGACGTGGTTCGGCGGCAGGTTCGGCGGTAGCTTACTGCTTGGGTATTACGCAGATTGACCCGATTCAGTACGACTTGCTGTTTGAGCGTTTCTTGAATCCGGACCGTATCTCTTTGCCTGATATTGACGTGGACTTCGATGATGACGGACGTGGCCGTGTGTTGAACTGGGTAACGGAGAAGTATGGACAGGAAAAGGTGGCGCACATCATTACGTATGGTACGATGGCTACTAAGTTGGCTATCAAGGATGTGGCCCGTGTGCAGAAACTTCCGTTGTCGGAGTCAGACCGTCTGTGTAAGTTGATTCCGGATAAACTGCCCGATAAAAAATTGAATTTACCGAATGCCATTGCTTACGTGCCGGAACTGCAGGAAGCGGAAGTATCTCCGAATCCGGTGTTGCGCGATACCATCAAATATGCCAAGATGCTGGAGGGTAACGTGCGAAACACAGGTGTACATGCCTGCGGTACGATTATCTGTCGTGATGATATTACCGACTGGGTACCGGTGAGTACGGCAGATGACAAGGAAACTGGAGAAAAAATGCTGGTTACCCAGTACGAAGGTTCGGTAATTGAAGATACGGGGCTGATTAAGATGGACTTCCTGGGCTTGAAGACCTTGTCCATTATTAAGGAGGCCATTGAAAATATTCGTCAGAGTAAGGGAATCGTACTGAATATTGACGAAGTGCCGATTGACGACCCTGCGACTTACCGCTTGTATAGTGAAGGGCGAACCATCGGAACCTTCCAGTTTGAATCGGCGGGTATGCAGAAGTACTTGCGCGAGCTTCAGCCCAGTACGTTTGAGGATTTGATTGCCATGAACGCCCTTTACCGTCCGGGACCGATGGACTACATCCCGGACTTCATCGACCGTAAACACGGCCGGAAGCCGATTGAGTACGATATCCCGATTATGGAGAAATACCTGAAGGATACGTATGGTATTACAGTGTATCAGGAGCAGGTGATGTTGCTGTCGCGCTTGCTGGCCGACTTTACGCGTGGTGAATCGGATGCCTTGCGTAAGGCCATGGGTAAGAAGTTGCGTGACAAGCTGGATCACATGAAGCCGAAGTTCATTGAAGGTGGAAAGAAGAACGGACATGACCCTAAGGTGCTGGAGAAAATCTGGGCCGACTGGGAAAAGTTTGCATCGTATGCGTTTAACAAATCGCATGCTACTTGTTACTCGTGGGTAGCTTATCAGACAGCATACCTGAAGGCCAACTATCCGTCAGAGTACATGGCAGCTACGATGAGTCGGAATATTTCGAACATCACTGAAATCACGAAGCTCATGGATGAATGCAAGTCGATGGGTGTGAAGGTGTTGGGACCGGATGTGAACGAAAGTAACCTGAAATTCTCAGTCAATTATCACGGTGATATCCGTTTCGGATTGGGAGCCATTAAGGGAGTAGGAGAGTCGGCTGTGCAGAGTATTTTGGAAGAAAGACGGAAGAATGGTGAGTTTAAAAAATATCTTTGACTTTGTGCAGCGTGTAAATCTGTCGGCTTGTAACCGTAAGAATATTGAAAACCTGGCATTGGCCGGTGGGTTTGATAGTTTCTCTGGTATCAAGCGTGAGGATTTCTTTGTGAAAAATGCGAAGGATGAATCTTTCTCAGATATACTGGTGCGTTATGGCAACAAATACCAGTTGGATAAGGCAGCGGCTGCCAATTCTTTATTCGGAGGAGAACATGCGGTAGAGGTGGCTACTCCGGAGATTGTGCCGGCCCCGTCGTGGAGCGATTTGGAGCGTTTGAACAAAGAACGTGATTTGGTAGGAATTTATTTGTCGGCTCACCCGCTGGATGAGTTTGCCGTGATTCTGGAAAATGTGTGCAACGTACACATGGCCGAACTGACCGACTTGACTCCGCTGCAGAACCATGACCTGGTGTTGGGAGGAATTGTGACAGGGGTACGTGAGGGATATACTAAGACAGGAAAGCCCTACGGCATTGCAAAAGTGGAAGATTACTCAGGTACGGCGGAATTTGCTTTCTTCGGTAACGAATGGGTGGAAAAGAAGAACTTTTTCATGGAAGGTATGTTCCTTTTCATGAAAGGAAAGTGCCAGCCCAAGCAGTGGAAACAGGAGGAGTGGGAAGTGAAAATCAACAGTATCGAACTGCTTCCTGAAGTGAAGGAGAGAGTGGTGGAAAAACTGACGGTAACAGCTCCGCTTTCAGCCATAGATGACCAGTTGATCATGGAATTTTCTTCTTTGGTGAAAGACAGTCCGGGTAATGCCGAACTTCATTTCCTGGTTCGGGATGAAGACGGGCAGATGTATGTAAATCTGATGTCACGCACGATGAAAATTTCTGTACAGAAAGAGCTGGTCAACTATTTAAAAAACCAGCCATTGTTGGACTATAAAATAAATTAGTATATATTTGCGTAGAGAACTCAAAAACATAGATAATTATGGCATTGAATATTAAAGATGACAACTTTGAGGCTATTGTAGCTGAAGGTAAACCAGTGGTGTTGGATTTTTGGGCTACATGGTGTGGTCCTTGCAAGCAAATTGCTCCATATATCGAAGAACTGGCAGAAGAGTATAAGGATAAGGTAAATATCGGTAAATGCGATGTAGACGAAAATGCAGACCTTCCTGCACAGTTTGGTGTGCGCAACATTCCTACCGTATTGTTTATCAAGAACGGAGAAGTTGTGGACAAACAAGTAGGAGCTACCACTAAATCTGCTTTGCAGGCAAAGGTAGAAGCTTTGTTGAAATAACTAAAAACAGATAAGTTATGGGAATGGAAGACGATTTCTTGTTGGAAGATGAGGACGATGAAAAAACCATCGAGTTCATAAAGAACTATTTGCCTCAGGACATGAAAGAGGCTTTCTCGGACGATGATTTGTATTACATCTTAGATTTGATTGTAGATTATTATACCACGAGTGGTTGTCTGGATGCACAGCCGGACGATGAAGGGTATATCAACATCGATCAGGATGAGATTGTGAACTACATCGTTAAAGAGTCTGCCAAGGATGGAATGGGCCCGTTTGACCCGGATGCAATTTTCTTTGTCGTGCAGGGTGAAATGGAATATGGCAATCAGTTGGGACAAGTAGAGTAACAAAGTACCATATTATCATAAAAAAATCCGGAG
>ENA-OPZC01000063-OPZC01000063.1-human-gut-metagenome-genome-assembly--contig:-NODE-63-length-20163-cov-1.420743_pt1 | contig 20163 bp, 17 predicted proteins | sample MGYA00242477_ERZ504491 | MGnify/ENA primary metagenome ERZ504491 (study PRJEB26092, sample SAMD00036249) | human gut metagenome | host: Homo sapiens | study: EMG produced TPA metagenomics assembly of... | reverse complement strand
TTTTTGCAATCTCAATATACCAAATTGACATTATCTATCCATAATTTATTTCCAGGAGACCCCACAAAAGCTCCTCCCATACTTGAAGTAAACTGAAGAATCAAATGTGTAGGATGCTCGTCTTTACTGGCCCAGCCACTTCTTTTATAAGTTTACTTTCTCCTTTGCTGTTACGGGCATAATATCCGCCTGTACCTAATTGCATCAATTCTGGTACATAACGCTTGTCATGCGTAATATCCCCATACATTATTTCATAAGTAGCTCCATTGTGCCAGTCTTGCGAACGATTGTATTTTACGGCTACTGTACCTACTCGCTTAGCAATAATGTTTCCTTCCGCATCTTCCGAGCGTTTCTGCAACAGGCAGACCATAATCGCACAATCTTGTCCCGGCACAGTAGTCTTCTTGCTGAATCCGGTCTGACGAATACGGTTCGGTTCTCCAGACATTTGCACCTTATAATCATAACGAACCGCCTTTGGACGAGAAGTAAAAGGAAGGCCAGAATTCAATGCTTTTTCTCCGTCTTTAGTTCCCGTAATCGGTTCTTTCATATCCCCCAGGAACATAGAACCTGAAGCTAAGACTGTGATATTCACCATTCCCAGTACCTTTACACTTTCAATATGAGTTTCCAGACGTGCACAATAGCCATTTCCTCTCTGTTCAGGATATACACTGGTATTTGTTTTTACAATCCCCATCACTTTAGCCATTACATTAGAATTTCCCCATGGAGATCCTCCCTGATTCACATAAGCCACATTTCCGTCGATCTCCTTTGTAGGCCCTAACTCATACAGCAATTTTGTATTTCCTCCAATAATCCCCGACTCATGAATCTTACGGGTAACCCACTGATCCATATCACCGTATTTTATTGGCACAACCTTTTCCTGTGCTTGTATAGCCAAAGGCATTCCAAGCAAAAACATACCTATAATCCTATTCAATTTCATAAATACCAAATCTTTTTCAGCCGACAAATATAAGCAAAAAAAGCGACAGCTTTTACACTGTCGCTTTCAATCCTGAAATATGGAATAATAATTCTTATCTATATCACATTAATACACACGATACAATAACCAAGCACCTTGGAAATCTTCACGTGTAGGATATTTTGCTTTAAATGCATCTCTTGCACGAGCAGCTTCGTCTCTTGTATCAAATGATTCAACAACCACACGATACATATTGCGTTCTGCATTATACACCACCTTTGCATTATAACCGTCTCCATCCAGTTTTGACTTCAAGCCATCCGCATTTGCTTTTACACCAAAGCTACCGCAAACTACGCTATAAGCTTTCAAGCCATCACCAGAAACCAATTCTACCTTTTCTTCACGAACCGGAGCTGTAGATACAACTGGAGCAGGTGCGGGTGCTGTTTCTACTGCCGGAGCTTCCACTGGTGCCTCAGTGGCTGCAGAAGCCTCAGCAAGTTCCTGCTGTTTAGCTTTTTCATACGCTTTCTTGTAAGCACTTTCACTTGATTTACAAGAAGAGAATGCCAATGCAGTGCACAGAGCCATTCCCATTACAACAATCTTCTTCATGTTATCTATACCAATATTAGATGAATATTCAATTTAATACGTCGCAAAGGTAACAATATAAAATCTGCCATACTATTAAAATCCGTTAATTCTATTCTATCAACAGCATGGAGCTGCATTTTTCCATGAAAAAAGAACAACATATCAGGATTATTATTAGATTTGTAAAGTAATAACTTTTAAAAATTAGATTTATGAAAGCTTTAAGTATTGTAGCAGCATTCCTTGGCGGTGTTACTTTAGGAGCTGCAGCCGGCATTTTGTTTGCCCCGGAAAAAGGTGAAGATACCCGTAGAAAAATTGCTGAAGTTCTTCGCAAAAAAGGTATTCGACTGAACCGTGCCGAAATGGAAGACTTGGTCGATCAAATAGCAGCAGAAGTTAAAGACGCTGAATAATTTGTCGTAAGTATAAAGCAGGCTTTTTCAAGGGAAAAGTCTGCTTTATATTTTTTTCATCTTAGAATAACTGCTTATGTTTGCAAACGATAAAAGCATTGATAACCTTGAATCTTTATTTAAAGAGGTACGAAAATACATTGAGCTTCAAGGTCAATACGTCAAACTCGATTTGGTAGAAAAGCTCACCATCCTGCTATCTACCTTAATCCTTATACTCATCATTATCATTTTGAGCATGATGGCTCTTTTCTATTTTTCCTTCATGCTCGTATACGCACTGGCTCCTCTTGTAGGCAGCCTGATTGGAGGATATGCTATCATTGGAGGGGTGGTTCTTCTCCTGGCCATACTCATTTACCGGATGAGAAAACAATGGATATTCCAGCCTATGGTACATTTCCTCGCACGCTTATTCCTCGATGACCCTTCTTCAAAAGAATAAAATAATGAACGATATAAAACCCATTCCCAACTATAGCGTTGAAATCATCTCTCAATTAAGAGCACAAAAAAAGCAAGAATTAAGAGAGTCTAAAGAACGCATACAACTCCTGACACAGGAATTATTCTCTCCCCAGAAAAGTAAAAATAAGATGGAAAACATGATGCAGCACATCAACGCCGGCATAGCCGCTTATGACGGACTGAGAACTGGCATTATGATTTTCCAACGCATACACCGTTTTTTTAATCGAAAAAAAGATAAGAACCGCTGATGAAAACCTCATTATTCCTTGCCGCCCTTGCCGCATTTACTACGGCAGGAGCTACAGAAAATCCATTATGGATGCGCTATTGCTCCATTTCACCCGACGGAAGCACCATTGCTTTCTGTTATAAAGGAGACATTTACACCGTACCCTCCACTGGTGGAAATGCCAGACAACTTACCACCAATCCGGCACACGACACTCATCCGATATGGAGTCCGGATGGACAGCAGATTGCCTTTGCCTCTTCTCGCCAAGGGAGCATGGATATTTACATTGTATCCAAAGACGGAGGAATCCCCAAAAGACTAACGACTCATTCTGGAAACGAAACCCCTGTCACATTTTCAGACGCTACACATATTTTGTTCAAGGCCAACCTGATGCCTGATGCGACCGACCTGTCCTTCCCCAGTGCCCAGTTTCCACAAGTTTATGAAATAAACACTCAAGGCGGACGTCCCCAACTCTATTCCTCTCTTCCTATGGAAGACATCAGTGTTGCACAAGATGGTACGACCTTACTATATCACGACCAGAAAGGATACGAAGACCCCTGGAGAAAACATCATACTTCCTCCATTACACGCGACATTTGGATAAGTAAAAAAGAGAACAATGAGCGTACTTATCAGAAAGTCACGTCATTCAATGGAGAAGACCGTAACCCGATATGGAGTAACGATAACCAGTCGTTTTACTACCTCAGCGAAAAAGCAGGCTCGTTCAATATTTTCAAATGCAACCTTGACGGAAGCAATGAAATGCAGTTGACACACCACACTCAGCATCCGGTCCGTTTCCTGTCATCCTCACAGAACGGACTTTTATGCTACGGTTACGACGGTGAAATCTATACAGTCAAAGAAGGACAGCAGCCTCAGAAAGTAGCTATCCGTATCGTTACTGACCAGACAGAAAACGAACTGGCTCACCAAATAAAATCTTCCGGAGCTACAGAAATCGCCGTATCCCCCAATGGCAAGGAGGTAGCATTTATACTCCATGGAGATGTATTCGTCACTTCTACTGAGTATACAACAACCAAACAGATTACAGACACTCCCGAACAAGAGAGAAGCATCGACTTTGCTCCCGACGGACGAAGCATTGTATATGCATCCGAAAGAAACGGACTCTGGCAGATTTACCAATCCACCTTAACTAAAGAGGAAGAAAAGTTGTTCACCTACGCTACCGACATCAAGGAAGAACAGCTGACACATTCTCAAGTCACTTCCTTCCAGCCACAATACAGCCCGGACGGAAAACAGATTGCATTTTTAGAGAATCGCACCACATTGCGAGTGCTCAACCTGAAAGATAAATCTGTCCGCACTGCCATGGATGGAAAATATGAATACTCTTACAGTGATGGAGATCAGTGGTTCCAATGGAGTCCCGACAGCAAATGGCTGCTTTGCGGATACATCGGAACAGGAGGATGGAACAATAACGACGTAGCCCTGGTCAACGCTTCCGGAAATGGTGAAATCCACAATTTGACAGAAAGCGGATATACAGATTCCAATGCCAAATGGGTACTGGACGGAAAAGCCATGATTTGGGAAAGCGACCGTGCCGGATACAGAAGCCACGGAAGCTGGGGAGCTGAAAGTGATGTGTACATCATGTTCTTCGACTTAGAGGCTTACGAACGTTTCCGCCTTAGCAAAGAAGAATTTGCTCTCGTAAAAGAGAAAGAAGATAAAGAAAAAGAGAAAGACAAGCAGAACGACAAGAAAAAAGATAAAAAAGAGAAATCTGAAAAAGACAAGGAAGTCACTCCACTCACCTTCGACCTGGAAAACTGCCGTGACCGGATTATCCGCCTGACCGTGAATTCTTCTCATTTAGGCGATGCCGTACTCAGTCCTGACGGCGACAAGCTTTACTATCAAGCCTCTTTTGAAGACGGTGCCGACTTATGGGTACACGATCTGAAAGAACAAAAGACCGAACTTCTACTAAAAGACATCGGATATGGCTCGATGACCTACAACAAGGAAAACAAACAACTCTTCCTTTGCAGCAACGGAGGCATCAAGAAAATAGATATTGAGAAAAATAAGACTGACAACGTAAGCTTTGAAGCGATATTCAATTACCGTCCATACGAGGAAAGAGAATATATTTTCAACCATGTATGGCAGCAAGTGCTCGACAAGTTCTATGTAGCCGACTTACATGGAACTGACTGGAAATTCTATCGTGAAAGTTATGCACGTTTCTTGCCGCATATCAATAACAACTACGATTTCCAGGAAATGCTGAGCGAACTGTTAGGTGAACTGAACGGCTCACATACAGGAGCCAGATATTATGCTCCGGGAGCCACCTTGTCTACTGCATGCCTGGGTGTATTCTTCGACAACAGCTATGAAGGAGATGGATTGAAAATCCAGGAAATTATTGCCAAAGGCCCGTTTGCGGTTAAAAAGACAGATGTAACCGCAGGTTGTATCATTGAGAAAATTGACGGAGAACCTATCCTGAAAGATACAGATTATTATCCTATGCTGGAAGGAAAAGCTGGAAAGAACGTACAGCTCAGCATCTACAACCCGCAAAACGGAAAACGCTTCCCGGTAACCATCAAGCCCATCAGTACAGGTGAGCAGAATGAATTGCTCTACAAACGCTGGGTAAAGAAAAATGAAAAGATGGTCGAAACTCTTTCCGGAGGACGAATTGCATACGTACACGTAAAAGGCATGGATAGCCCAAGCTTCCGCAATGTATACAGCGAATTATTGAGTGACCGCAACCGCAACAAAGAAGCGGTCATCGTAGATACCCGTCACAACGGAGGAGGATGGTTGCACGACGACCTGGCCACTTTACTAAGCGGAAAAGAATACCAGCGTTTTGTTCCTCGCGGACAATACATCGGCAGTGACCCGTTCAACAAATGGCTGAAACCATCTTGCGTGATGATTTGTGAAGACAATTACAGTAATGCACACGGTTTCCCCTGGGTATACAAAGAGTTGAAAATCGGTAAGCTCATCGGAGCTCCTGTTCCGGGCACCATGACTGCTGTATGGTGGGAACGTCAGATAGACCCGACCATCGTCTTCGGTATTCCTCAAGTAGGTTGTATGGATATGCGAGGCCAGTACATGGAAAACAAACAATTGGAGCCGGACATCAAAGTCTACAACAGTCCTGAAAAATCACTGAAAGGCGAAGATAAACAGCTTGCAGCAGCAGTAAAGGAAATGCTGAAAGAAGCCGATGCACAAAAGAAATAATTGTAACTCCTAGACAAGTCTATAAAAAAGCGGGGAAGGACAAAACACATCGTCCTCCCGCTTTTTTATAATAACTCCAATTTTTATTCTACGGCCCGCAAACCTTCATTAATTCTCTTCAATCTCAGCAAGGCCTCAATATAGTAATAATCTGCATAGATGATAGAAGCATCTATTTCCGACTTAGCTGGCCAGTGACCGGTAGAATGTAACAAGAAAGCGACATTCATATCCCGTGACTGATATTTATCGCTGCTCAGACTGCACAACATTTTTTCCGCAGCTTCCTTGTACTTTTCCCCTTGCCCGTTTCCATAAAAACCAGACATCTCCAGCAAAGCCGAAGCGACCACACAAGCCGCAGAAGCATCCCTAGGTGCATTCGGGATGTCAGGTGCATTAAAATCCCAGTAAGGCACATAGTCCTCTGGCAAATTCTTCAGATACACGTCCACCAACTTCTCTGCAAATTCCAGATACTTAGGATCACCGGTTTCACGGAACACCACAGTATAGCCATAAATAGCCCAAGCCTGTCCACGTGCCCACATCGACTCATCCGCATATCCCTGATGCGTGCATTTCTTGATGCAATTCCCTGTCAGTGTATCATACACAGCCACATGATACGAGGTATAATCCGGACGGAACTGGTTTTCCATCGTTTTGTCTGCATGCGATACTGCCACGTCAAACAACCGCCGGTCTCCCCCGTTGCGGGCAGCCCAGAAAAGCATCTCCAAGTTAATCATGTTGTCCATAATGGTGTTATGTCCGCCCAACATCTCAATGTTACGAGGCCAGGACAGAATCGTACCCACTTTCGGATTATACAAAGTAGCCAGCGAGTCAGCCGTAGCAATGATTACATCCCGATAAGTCGGATTATGCGTCAGACGATACCCGTTTCCATAACTGCAAAACACGAGAAAGCCCAAATCGTGATCATACGCCGGAATCTCCGAAAACAACTTTAAAGACTCCGTGTACTTTTCTGCCAGTTCACGAATCGTATCATTTTGTGTAGCTTCATAATCATACCACAAAATACCCGGCCAGAATCCACCTGTCCATTCTTCCTTAGCCACCTTCCGGCAATTCCAGAACTTTTCACCCGACAAGATATTTCGAGGCTGCATACTATAATCCGCCTCTACGTTCTTTTCCAGTTCAGCCAGCGCACGATGTACTTGCACGTCACAATACGCCAAGGCTTTATCCACATCCAGATTTTTCAGCCTTTTCACCGGCACAAGAAGATAAAGCCATGATTCCTATGCCATACAACAGATTTCTAATTTTCATATCTAAATTCTTTTATTTTTCCACACGAAACCAGTCTACATCCAGCCAGCCACGCTCCTTTCCATGAGGAGTTACGCTGAACATTCCCACCTTCGCACCAATCCATTTTCCCTGACGGGCTTTGAACAGCGTGCCGGCCTCCGTAAATTTCCTTCCATCCAGACTGTAGCTAAAGCGACAATATGCCCCTTTGTCCACATGTACCCTTATGTAAATCTCTCTTTCGTAATTGGGGAACAAACCTGCTTCAAACTTCCGGCTGGGCTCTAATACGGCTAATGTAGAAACCTGTTCCAGGTTACCCTGTTCTGCATCCTTACATACAGCCTGCTTCAGCAAGAACTTTTCTCCCTGCTTTTCCACTCCTATCCAGGAATAGTCCAAGCCCATAATGATGAGTCCCGAAAGTTGTCCGTCATCTTTTGCCGAAACCTTTAATTTAGCGGTAGCCGTAAATTCCTCTGCCGGGAATTTTTGCATCAACAGATTCGAAACTTCCCAGAAGTTCTTAAAATGCGGCGAAAGTTCATGCCCATAAATACGGGCATATCCCATATTCGTCGTAAAGCCAAACACATCCTGATAATTTGCATGCCATTCCCATTGCAGCCCCAGCTTACGAGTATCAAATTCATCACTCTCCACAGGTGTTTCTATCGGATACGTTTTATCGGTTTTAGGTTTACGATAACGGCTCACCGGGTCTCCACAACCGTCGCCGTCCTTATCAACTCCAATTACCGGCCAGTCATTTACCCATTTCATCGGATTCAGATGCAGTACACGTCCATAAGCTCCCTTATCCTGAAAATGCAAAAACCAGGATTCTCCGGCCGGAGTGTCTACCCATCCTCCCTGATGCGGTCCGTTGATGTCCGTCTTTCCTTGCGCCATCACAATTCGGGCTTCATACGGTCCATACACATCTTTCGAACGCATCACCAGTTGCCATCCGGAAACGACTCCACCCGCAGGTGCAAACAGATAGTAAAATCCATTCCGCTTATAAAACTTAGCTCCCTCAATGGTATGATTTACTCCGTCATTTCCGTCGAACACCAGTACCGGGTCCGAAATGACTGCCGTACCTTCCTTATTCATCTCGCACACCGTCAACACACTGTTGAATTTCGCTCGGCTTCCGGCCCATGCATGAGCCAGATACACACGCCCGTCGTCATCCCATAACGGACAAGGGTCAATCATCCCTTTTCCAGCTTTTACCAGCACTGGTTTATCCCATTCTCCATACGGGTCACGAGTCTTTACCATAAAAATGCCAAAATCCGGATCACCCCAGTATATATAGAACACTCCTTCATGAAAACGAATAGAAGGTGCCCATACGCCTTTTCCATGACGAGCTTCATTATAATATTCCACCGGTTCCACCTTCTTCAAGGCATAATTCACGATTTTCCAGTTTACCAAATCCTTTGAATGCAAGATAGGAAGTCCCGGAGTACAATTAAAACTAGACGCCGTTAAAAAATAGTCCTCTCCTACCGCACATACATCCGGATCAGAATAATCCGCATGAAGCACTGGATTCCGGTACATGCCATTCCCTTCATCAGACACCCATACCTCAGAACGATACTGTGCCATCGCTGGATGAAACAGGCTGCAAACTGACAGACTCAATATAAAAAACAATCCTTTCATTCTTCTTTCCTAATTTAAGTAACCCTCAAAAACAATCTTCTACCTAAAGAAAAATACCCAAAACTTAAAAATCCATTTATCTAAAAACTTTTCGTCTATAAATACGAATCAGGGTTCCATTCCACTTAAAAGAAGAGCCTAAAAATTTCTTAAAATGATTCTCCGTTATATTTCTTATAAGCTTTTGCTTCCTTTTCTGTCACCGGCACCAGTCTCACGGCAGCTCCTCCTCTGGGTTTCAGGGCAAACTTTATCACATCCCCAGCTCCAACCAACACATACGAACATTTCACCTGCGTCTTTGTCTTCACTTCTTCTCCTCCATCAGTATAAATAGATGCCAGATACATCTGATTCTTGTCCAGGAAAGAACAATCCAAAGTTTCAACAGAACCGTCATTGTTGGTCAGCATTCCCACAAACCATTCTTTCCCTTTCCGGCGAGCCATGGTGATATTTTTACCCGGCATACCATCCAACACATGCGACTCATCAAATACAGTCTGCAGATTTTCAAACCATTCAATCTCCGGTTCACCGTTGTAGAATTGAGGACGGTCATACCAGAAAATTGTCATCAACGGACTATAAAACACCAATGAAGCCGCCAGCTGATGCGCATGCGTATTCTTCAAGCGCTTGTCATAATAACAGATAGTATAATCTGCGGCCCCGTTAATCATACGCGTAAACGGAAGAATGGTACTGTGTGTAGCATCCGGAAACTCTTCGTTCCCCAAGATACCTTCCTGTGTCAGCAGATTTGGATAAGTACGGCTGAATCCCGACGGACGGAACTCATCATGAATATTCATCATCAGGTTATTCTCTGCAGCCAGACGCACCATATCGTGCAACCAGGTAGCCCAGCGGTGACTTGCATACTGCACAAATCCTGACTTCACTCCCACAATGCCCCATTTGTGCAACAGCGGGAACAATTCGCACATCTGCTTCTGCAAAGCATGCTGGTTGACATACAACCAGATACCTACACCTTTCTTCTTTCCATACGCCACCACTTTCGGCATGTTCAGTTTTGACACCACCTTCGTAGCATCCCCATCATGTGAGGTACAGGGCATATACCACTGCCAGTCAAAAAGCATGTACGGGATGCGGTGTTCCGCACAGAAATCAATAGTCTTCAAAGCCTGATCTGTCGTAAGCGAGGTTTCGCGCATGATTTTTCCCGGCTTAATCCAGTCCGTATTCTTAATCTCACAAGGAGGATTCAAATTTTCAATAATATAATTGTGTTCCAGCAATTCCCCCGGTTTATCTGCCGCCATGATAACCTTCCACGGCGTTGCATAATAAGTAACAATATCCACCGGACTGTACATGACAGAAGTCAATGTATGCTGCTTTTCAGATGAAGCCTGAAATTTAGTCAGACACCAGTCGTCCACATCGGCATCAGTCAATGCCGCCCATACCCCGTTGGGTAATTCCAGTGTCAAGGCACGTTCCACCGGCTTCTTCAGCGCATTCACATCCAGGTATTCAAAATGCGCCTGTGCCCATTGTTCAGCCCAAGCCTTGGTCCCTTCCGGAAAAGTATACTCCGTCAGGTCTCCCACTACCTTGTGGAAAATAGCTTTCGGATGTTCCGGAAAATAATAACGAAAAGCCACCCCTTCATCATAGGCACGCACTTCTACATTCAAACGGTAGTCAGAACCGTCCTTTTTCGATAAATACAATGTGCCCCATTTGTAGTTGTCACGCACCGAGCTGCGTTCCCCATAAAGCGGTGTCCAAGTAGCATCATGACTACCGTAAGCCACCGAATCCACCTCCAGATTGTCCATCCAGCATGCCGGCTGAGGCAATTTACGCATCCCCAAAGCCATTTCCCAGACACGATTGTCCAGTTGCAATCCGGCCTGCGATTCCTTCACAACCTGTTTCCCATTGTAATTTACCTCATAGCAAAGCACATTGGCTCCGGAAGCCGATTTTTTCTCATAAAATTTCACCTTATGTGTACCTTCCGGAGAAGACAAATTCAATTCGATCGGTTCTGCCGCACACATTGCAGCTCCAAGAACCCATAATCCCAACGTCAAAGACAAGTTTCTTCATATTCCTTTTATATTGTTTTTTATAGAAATACGAATAACTTGTCCCGATACTCAATCAAAATGTAAATTTCTTTGATTTTTATTTCACTTGAAACTCAAACGTATTAAAGGAATGAGCCTGCAAAGTCACATTCAGCCATTTTTCTCCCAACTTCACCGTCAGTTGCTGCGGATTATCCTGAAAGTTTCCTGCTACCACCGCGGTTTTTCCTTCCGGAGTCTGTACCACTAACACCGGCTTCTTATCCTCACCCGTCGGCTTAAACGCCAGCACCTTCGTACCAGGCATCAGGAAACGGGTGTAATGCTTCACGGCATAATATTCCGGCGTAAAGATAGCCTTAGCCTGTTTGGAATCCACCCGTATCAAGGCATTCTGCTTCCATCCCCACGGACTTACTCCTTCATCCGCCAGAATCGGATTCCAGAAAGTATACTCCTCACAGCCATTTCCCAAATAATGATTCATCAGATGAAATGTATGCTCTGCGGCTTTCCAGTCGAAAGATCCCCATCCGCATTCACTTTCAGTCTGTACATAGTTATAATTCGGATATTTCGCACGCAGGCGGGTCAGTAACTGTCCTCCTTCCCACTGCAGTCCTATTCCTTGAATCGTTTCAGGCATACGCGGGTCGTCCAGCACCTTTTCTATTATTTCATAACGGTTTGTGTTGATGGTTCCGAAATACAGTTTCACGTCCGGATGCGCTTTTTTCAGTGCCGGAGCCAGATACTCTACATTGAAACGGATAATCCCCTCTGGTGTCCATGCACATCCCGGATAAGGCGTATAGCTCCACGATTCATTTTGAAACATCACCATCTTTATGGGAATATTCAGCTCTTTATACGCGGAAATAAACTTACAAAAGAAATTCGCGTACGCCGACAGGTAACGAGAGTCTTGAATAAAGAAATCCGTTTCAGCCAGTTCTGCCGGGAATACCCCTTCTGTCTTAGGTCCTTTATTTCCTTGCAAATAATAGTCCTTCGCCGGATGCATCGTATTATATTTATCACTGCGCACCGGATAATCCTGATTGATTTTCATCCAGCTGGGCGGACTCCATGGAGAAATCCAGAAGGTCATGTTCGGATTATAACGCTGAGCCGACTTAATATACGGCACAAGCGAAGTCTTATCGCGGTCTATATTGAAATGCTTCAATTCAAAATCTCCAGGTACTTCGTCGCAACTGTACCAGTTGCGTGAGAAGTCGTTCGCATTCATCGGGAAACGCCCCAACGCAAACCGCAAATCACCTTCCGGAGAAAACAGTCTTCTCAGAATATCTTCCTTCTCATTACTGGGCAGCACATTCAAGGCATCCCATCCCAACTCATTGAAGCAAGTACCCCAAGCCTTGAAAACGAACTACAGATACTCCCTTATCTACCGATAAATCAGCAGTAGTACCCTCTGCCTTCGTTTGCAATTTCACCTTGTTCTGGGTCCAGGTCTTTCCTTCACAACTACTCACCCAATCACATGTCTGTGCCTGCACGGATACCTCAAACAGTGCAAGCCCCATACAACTGAAGCAAATTTTTCTCCATTGTCTTTTCATAGCGTCAACTCTTTTTCATTTCTCAAAAGTATTCAAAAAAGAAACACCCTCTACATGCGGACCCACATAAATTCGTGCCATATCTCCCGTATGATACCATTTCGGCTTTCCCGGCATATCATCAGAGATAATCTGACCATTTATGCGAAGGTTTTCAAAACGAATGTTCCGTACCTTCCGCTGTGCATCATATCCCTCAATCACGGAAATCTCAGCCCGATTACCGGCGTACGACACATTCTTGAACACCACATTTTCAATCCCTCTTCCCGGCGCCTTGCAATATTTCTCATTGAAGAATATACGAAGATTCACCAACTGCCCCTGTCGGAAGTTCTCAATGCGTATATCTTCAAAGCGCACATTCCGTATCAGATTCTCATCGCCTGCATTAATTGCCAGACAACCTTGATAGTTCAACTGCTTTTCCTTATGGTCCAGAATATCGATATTCACGTAATTCAGATCCTCCAAAATCTCCGGTTTGTCCACATTGCCATGAATCCCGATAAAAATAGGATGTGCCACATCGGCCCATAACGTAGAATTCTGCATGGTAATGTTCGAACTTGGTCCTTCAAATCCCAATCGTGTACCATACACCGTAGTACAGTCATCCGATGTCCGGCAAAAATACCCTGTCGAACAATACATTCCGGCTGGAAAACACATTCATCCCATCTCCCCAGCCAAAATAACTGATAACTTTTACATTTCGAATGGTAACACTGTCCGAGCCACCCGTAGCACATTGTGTAGCCATCAATCCTTCCACGTACACATTACGGGAATTAGCGATACGGATACCCATCTTCACGCTCGGATCAATGATGCCCCGACCCAACAATTTCACATCGTGCACATTCTCAATTAGCATCCGTCCCATCATGACGGCTCCACCAGCCACGTAAACTGTCTTACCGGAAGGAATACGAAATTCACCTCCTTCAACATGATGAATTCCGGGTCCGAAATAAATCAGGTCCGGATTCTTTTTATCTACCTCAAATGTATCCAAGGGATTGGCAAACAAATGCAGGTTGTGAAAAATATCTCCATTGACTTCCACCGAAAGATTGGCCGGTTTCTCTAATGAAAATTGAAGCGTATTCCCTTCTATCGTAAAAGGAATATCGTATGACAACGGACGTACACGAGCCGAATCGATCTTTCCTTTATTATACGTCACCGCAATCTCCACCTTTTCCGAAAAGTCAAAGGTAGCCATGGAGGCATGTTCTACATGGTGTTTCGTTCCACGCACTTCGTCCACATTCACCAAATAAGCAGGCACAGACACCCAGTTAGTTTTTTCAGCTGGACGAATTCTGACCGTAAAGTCATCGTTCAGTTCTACACCTTTGGGAACTTGCCATGACACGACCTTCCCTGCAGCAAAAATTTTACCCAAGCCACAACATAGACAACACAAAAATAAGTATCTAAATAACAAATGTCTCATTTTTTAATAAGTTAATTTTTCCCATATACAAAAATATACCCCTAACGACTATTGGGGTAAAATCTATGTAACAAGAGTTGGAAATATTGTAACAAATACGCTTTTTGATACAAAAAAGCCGCCGAAACGTTCTCTGAGGGCATTTCGGCGGCTTCCCGTCACATTATTACTTTATATTTTTACTATCGGCTATTTCTCATTTTTCGGTGTGTTGACCTTGCTGGCGAAGGAATGTTTCACGATCATACTTCCGCTGATGTATCTTCCAATATTCCTCCAGATTATCAGCTTCCTCTTTTGTCAGATGAATCACCGCTCCGTGCTTGGGCGAAGTATAGTTGGTGGTTTTCATGACTCCTTCATTGAAGTGACCCAGGTTCTTGAAATGTACAAAATCGGAGGTTTCCGCAAAACCGAAGTTATGAGGATGAATGCTGAAAATGTCATACATCAATACCCACTTGTCCTCTCCAATCCTTTTCCATACGTTGGGCGCTTCGCATGCCTTAGGTTCAAAGTCATACCAGCGGGCATCGTACACATAACCACCGTTCATCCGGTCGGATACCGCCTGCTTGATACCACCTACACCATCGTGTGCCACATAAAATAAATGATATTTATCTCCTATCTTGGTAATGTCTCCATCAATAGCAGACACGCCATCCATCGGATACTCAAACAAAATCTGTGGCGTACTTTCTATCTTATTGAAATCATCGTTCACATACACATAGTACAATTTGTTGGCCTCGCTCTTGAAACGCATGGTGTAATAAATCATCAGCTTGCCTTTCTTGTCATCGTATGTCACTTCGGGTGCCCATACACAACCAACTTCACTCAATCCGGCAGAAAGCTTGTCGAAACGGATATTTGCCCGGTTCCAGTGAATCAAATCCCAGGATTTCATCAATACAAGTCCCTGGTTATTTCCCCAGCCGTATTCCGGTCCGCGCTCCCACTCCGTTTTTCGATAACCGTCGCGCAAACCGAACACATGCAAATCGGTCATGGCCAAATAAAAGGCACCATCGGTCCACGGAAAATATGAGGGTCACGGATACCTCGCTGCTGGGCTATCGTGTCACCGGCCAGCACAGGCTCTCCTTCATTGACTGCCGTAAAGGTGTAGCCGTCACGACTTACTGCCATATACAAACCGTGTGTTTCATCCCGATGGAAAACCATCAGATAAGCTCCCATGTCTTTTTCTTCGGGAATAGCATTCCGATAACAGAAATTACGGAAACCTGTTTTTCCTTTTCCGGCAGCAAACAGAGCCGGACGCAAAGCGTAAAATTCTTTATACACATTGTGGTTCAGACGAGCTACATCCACATTCTGAGCAAGCACCTCCCAGGACTTTCCATCTGCACTGACCGACATTTTCAGGCGGTTTCCCTGATTCAGCAGTTTCACCCGGAAGTTTTTACCTATTTTTATTGGCTACCGTCAGAGGCTTTTCCTCTCCCCTGTACACCGTGAAATTCTTTCCATCGGATGACACTCCCGCGTAGGCTTCTTCATTGTAGTACAGCAGCAGGCCTCCGATGTTTCCATTTCCCAACCTCACTTCGACTTCCGTTTCATAGCATTTATCCATAGCTGTAACTAGTAGCAGACGACCGTCTGCCGGAGTGCGTCCCTTGGCCTTCACCTGCATTTCTCCTTCCGTAAATGTCAAAGCCTTGGGGGCATATTCCTTCCAGAATGTCCACTGAATGCCCAATTCCGGTTTACTGAAATCATCCGACAGTTCCATCTTCCATTCCGGTTGTCTGTTTTCGCTTAACCAGACAGCCTCCTGCTGGGTACGGCACCATCCGTCGCTGGTCCATTCTATCGGTTCAATCAAGGTAGAACGTCCCAACGTATGGTAGCCGTTGGCGTAAGCATGATATACCACCCACCAGTTACCGTTCACTTCATCTACCAGAGTGCCATGACCTTTTGACCACCAGCTTTCACTGGCACTGTAAGTATGTACAATGGGGTTATAAGGTGAGTTCTCCCACGGACCGAACACCGATTTGGAACGTGCCACCACACACATGTGGCTGGTAGCCGGTCCGGCAGTTCCTCCTTCGGCCGACATCATGTAATAATATCCGTCTTTATAAAGCAGTTTGGGAGATTCCAGGTACATATCCTTCCCTTCTGTAACCCAGTTAGCCGGATACTTCCAACCGTCGTACACCTTCCGGCTCTTTCCGGTAACTTTCAGTCCGTCATCACTCAAAGGAGTAATCCAGCCATTGTTGGTAAACAAATAACGCTTCCCGTCTTCTCCCACCACATGGCCGGGGTCAATACCTCTCACATCCAGCTTTACCGGTCTGCTCCACGGCCCGCGGATGTCATCGGCATAAATCACGTAGTTCTCACCCGTAGAAGTAGGATAATAAATGTAATAACGTCCCTGGTATTTCAACAAATCCGGAGCCATGGCAGAGCCTCATATTCTGGTAACGCCCGGCAAACCGGTTCCCAGCGCATCAAATCCGTGGAATGCCAGATAAGAAAGCCAGGTGCATAATAAAAAGGAGAATGCGTCATGTAATAGTCCTTTCCGTCACGCAGGATGGAAGGATCCGGATAGTCTCCGGGCAAAACAGCTTGAGGGAAACGTTGCGCCTTTATCCCTACCCCAAAGAGAATAAAGCAAACAATAAACAAAAACAATTTTCTCATGGTATTCAAATTTACAATTTTCAATAAGCCAAATTTAAACAGCGCCAGTTATAATTGGAACCATAAAAGTAACAAAAAACAGAAATGAAGTAACAAAAGCATTTTTTCACGTTCTAGTATTTTATCCGTTTCTTACCTTCATCACAATAACCTGTGACACAATAAATTGGAATGATTCTTCTTTCGGCTGTATTCCTGCTTCACCTATCAACCTTCACTGTAATCGGCTGTTTTTCAATGAAAGTTTCCCAAAAAGTGAAGGATGAAGGACGAAAAAAAATTTTTCTCTATATAGAAAAAGAAGAAAGCCAGGTGGTTAAATCGTCCGCTTTGACAACGATTTTACCACCTGGCCGTTCCGTTGCCTTCAAGCCGCCGGTTCTGCCGCAAAAAGACTTGTCACACATGCTCCAAAACGCCTTTGCGTTTTAACGTAAACGTCAAAGTGCTCCCCTGAGACGTTCGATATCAGAATGCTGACGGTTCCCCAATACCACCTAAGATCTTTTTTCCGCACGCCGAAGAGTTTTCTCCGGCACGCCGAAATGCGCGAGAGTGTACACCGAAACAAAAATTGTACGCCGCATCGTACCCTCCCACGCCTCTTTTATTTAAATCTCAGTTCTTTCAGGGAGGAGTGGTTTTAAATGGGAGAGTCGTAACATCCTTATTTAGCCTTTTCTTTCTTCACCAATTTCCCGTTTACCCATTCCTGCATAATCACAGATAATTTGTCTTTCTCCGCATCCATTCCGGAGAAAAAGAACCGATGTTCCCTGCCATCTTTTAAACGGACTATCAAGGAATCCGCAGAAGTCGCCTCTACAGATGCTATTTTACCCTCCGACTCATAAGGTTCCACCACGGTCAAAAAACGAGCGGACGGACCATAAGCAGTCACTCCCAATGTTTTCCTTCTTTCTGTCTCATCACCTAACGGATAGTCTCCACCGACCACAGTCCGTAAACGAACCGCATGCAGTCCGGTAAGATCAAACGTGTAAGCCGCTTCCGCATCTGTATGCAGAGGGTCTGCAGGAAGTCCCCACGCATAGTTTTCACCGTTTATATTGATACGTCCTCCAAGGTAATCCTTGCCGCAGCCAAAAGAATTTTCCATTACGTTTTCTTTCCGGCAGGCAAGCCGGGAAAGCGGAATTTCCCTTCCGTCCTCCAACAAAAGCACGGCCTCTCCCCAAAACAAAGTATAAACACCCTTGGAGCGGCTTTTAATCGAAGTGGACAAAGTTAAATTCCTGACTCCCGCAATATCCACATCCACCTTTCCGTCGCCTAAAATCCAGGAACCGAACTTTCCTTCCGCTAATGTCTTTCCATCTCCTCTCACCTGATAAGTAGCATACGCTGGGTGCCATGCTCTTCCGGCGCACGGCCTCAAATATGCGGCGCGAATAACAGGGATAGGCATTATATATATCCAGATACAAATCACCCGGTTCGCCGAAGATTCGTGTTCCCCGATTGTCTGCGTCTTTTCCAAAGCGGGTCAGAAAGGAAGCTTTCATCGTACCTTCTACCTGATAATGATTCACATCCGTCACCAAAGGAGCGGCACTCAACGAATCGGTACTCAACCAGGCGGTATGCCCTTTCTCTTTTTTACCTTTAGCGGCAATCCCTCTCAAGCCTTTTATCTGAAACAACAAATCAAAGCGGTGAGGAACACTGTCCACACTTTTGTCATAATCCGCCAGTACCACATACTCATCGGTCACCAGCATCAAACGACGCTGGAATATCGGTTCGGTAAATCCGCTCAACACACCAAAGGCTGGAGGATTCTTCGCATCCGGGAAGTAACGGGCTTCACGCTCTGTCTTTTCCTTGAACGACCGGGGACCTTTCATGCTGCTACGCAATCCTCCATAAGCCGGATAACTCCATGCGGCCTCCGTCTCAACGCCTCCCGCCTGAAACATTTCTCCCGTATGAAAAAAACAACGGTGACTTTCTTCCGCTTCCTGCTGCTTCAAATCCACTATCACCATATTTTTCGAGAGGCTTGTCTGCACATAAAAATTATACATATAAGGGGCATAACTGTACCACACCATTTCCGGATTATAAAAGCTGCGCCCATACCGCATCAATGAGAGCAAGCCCGTATGGTCAAAATGTCCGTGATAACCACCGTGCGTGCCATATCTCAGCACCGCCTGAATCCGTTCCCGGGGCTCTTTCTGTCCCGACCTCAACATCAACACTCCGGCATTATCGGCATAGGCTCCCTTCACAGTCTCCTGATTTCCTTCCGGCAAGTCCGGCACGCCATAAATCAAATCGCTCCGCTGAGGAGTGCGACGAATAAACTCCGCATACCGGGAATCTCTGAACGCATAGTAGGCCAGTTCAAAACTTCCCCCTCCTACTTCCCGCTCTGTGGCGTCATTCACCCCGAACATCCACCCGCGGTAATCCAGGAACGGAAGCAAGGCATCCACCATCATCTTGATGGTCACGTAAGGCTGATGAATGCCTCCCTGAATACGGAAGCTGTGTCCATGATGCAAAAGCCGACGGTCTTCCCGCTCATTTTCCCATGTCTTGTCGTATTCCGGTGTCAAGTTATAGTCCACCGGAAACTTTTCAGCCAGCAAAGAATAGCCGAAAGGCTCAAGAGCCAGAGCCACCTGAATGTATTCGCTTGCCACCCAAAGATTATAACTTACCGTACATTCATACCACCAGCCGTCTGGCATGGTATAAGTACGAAATTTGTCTATCAATCCCGATGGAGCATACAAAACCTCATCCACCAAAGCAAAATCCTGAATCACCAACGCACAAAAAAAAGCGCCGGTCAGTTGCGAAACGGCCCAATTGGCACCGCCGGGCTGCTTATAGCGAAGTTCCTGCACAATATACAGGCGGAAAGTATACTCTATCTGCTTCCGGTCACTCTCTGTCAATAAACCGGAATCTCCGATTAAATCATATGCCTGTGCCAGATGCTGAAACATGCCCCCCTCCTGCACAGATGCCTGATGACACACTTTCCGTGTCACCGGGAATCCTTTTTTATAGTCCGACACTTTCAATAAAAAATCTTTTACCTTCTGAGCATACCGTTCTCACGTGAAAGTTGCCAGGCTATCGCACTGCTCATCAAAGCATTCTCAATTTCCGTACGAAACAGATATCGTTCCCCGTCTCCGTTCACTGCACTATCAGGAAGTTCCGGTACGACCCAACGTTCTGCGTCTGCCAGATAACGATCTTTGCGCTCGGCTGCCCATTTATACTTTTCGGCTTTCCTCCTGACCTCCTCCCATCCTTCTGCGGTATGAAGAGAGAAAGGATAGGGCATCCGGCGAAGCGTTGTGAAAGAAAGTGCCCGGGCGGCAGACGGGTTTGCAGAAGGAAGTATATATAAATTCTGGGTTTCACGGCCTCCGGCCGGAACTCCTTCCGGCACCGTTACTTTCA
>ENA-OPZC01000062-OPZC01000062.1-human-gut-metagenome-genome-assembly--contig:-NODE-62-length-20345-cov-1.370957_pt1 | contig 20345 bp, 20 predicted proteins | sample MGYA00242477_ERZ504491 | MGnify/ENA primary metagenome ERZ504491 (study PRJEB26092, sample SAMD00036249) | human gut metagenome | host: Homo sapiens | study: EMG produced TPA metagenomics assembly of... | reverse complement strand
CGCTTGGTGAAACAGTCTCCTTCGAATGCCAATTATAATTTCTGGTATGGCGCCTGCTGTTACGAGACTGGCGAACTGCAGGAATCACTTCCTTATCTGGAAAAGAGTGCCGAACGTAAGGTAATCAACGGTTATCTTTACCTGAGTAAAGCGTATGCCGACCTCTACCGTTTCGACGAAGCCATTGAGAATCTGGATGAACATATATACTGGCTGGAAAGAAAGAAACGTGACGTTTCTGAGGTGGAAGGCTTGATGGAGCATTACCGCATGGGCTCCCGCATGATAAGAGGTGTAGAGAATGTAGCTGTTATCGACAGTTTCGTAGTTGATAAAGCGAATTTCCTTGAAGCTTATAAAATCCACGAAGAATCCGGGAAAATCGGTCTGACAGGAGAAAGCGACTGTACGGAGTTTACCAATGGAATGAAGGATAAGAAGATACTTTCCCACCGTTTGCCGGGAACCAATCAGAAAGTACTGTACACAAGTGCTACATTAGGTGGCGACTGGAGCGTTCCTGAAAAGGTTAAAGGACTGGAAGACCTGGGCACCGACCTGAACTATCCGTTCATGAACTCCGATGGTATTACCTTGTATTTTGCAGCCAAAGGTGAAGCCAGCTTAGGCGGATACGATATTTTCATCACCCGCTATGATGCAGAGGATGGAAGCTACCTGAAACCCGATAACATGGGATTCCCGTTCAACTCTCCTTTCAACGATTACATGTATGCCATCGACGACTTCAACGACTTAGGCTGGTTTGCTTCCGACCGCTATCAGCCGGAAGGAAAAGTCTGTGTGTACGTGTTTGCCCCCAACAATTCCAAGCGGGTGTATGACTATGATACGACCGACCCTGCTTTGCTGACCAACGTTGCCATGTTGAACGGTATCCGTCACACTTGGAACGATGCCGATAAGGTACGTATCGCCAAACAGCAACTGGCACAGGTGATGTACGGAGGCAATGAAACCCAAAAGAAAGGTGACTTCCGTTTCGTGGTGGACGATAACGCTATTTATCACACACTTAGTGATTTCCGATCGGCTGATGCACGAAAGAAATATCAGTTGCTCCAGCAGAAGGAAAAGGATTTGGATACGATGATTGATGCACTTGACAGAGTACGGGCCAAGTACGCTTCTGGCAATCAGAGCACAAAAGGTCAGCTGACTCCCGGCATACTGGACCAGGAAAAACGGGTGAAGGAATTGCGCGAGGAGATAGCTCGTCTGACCCTCGACATCCGGAACACGGAAATCCGCAAGCTCAAGAATCCTTAATATTCACATAACCATGGAAACACTGATTATCATAGCACTCATCGTAGGCGGATTGATACTTTTTGCCATAGAGGTCTTCCTGATTCCCGGCATCAGCATAACGGGAATCGGGTCGGCGGTATGCATCCTGTATGCCATCTATTCCGCCTTTACATCACTCGGTTCGGAGGCAGGATTCATTACCTTAGGAGTTTCCCTGTTGGGCATCATCGGCGTCACATGGTGGTTCATGCGCTCAAAGACTTTAGACCGTCTGTCGCTGAAAAAAACGCTCGACTACCGCCCCTCACCTTTTGAAGGAATGGACCTGAAACCAGGTGACAAAGGCATAAGTGTTACCCGCCTGACCCTGATAGGTAATGCCGACTTCAACGGACACATCATCGAGGTACAATCGGCCGACGGATTCATCGATGAAAAAACGCCGGTAGAAATTGTCCGTATCAACGAAACTACTGTTTACGTGAAGCAGGCCTAATCCCCTTCTCCCTTTTTGTATTCACTTTTAAATCTAAGTTATATGATTAATCCCGCTTATCTTCCGTTTATACTGGCCGGAGGTGTCATCATCTTTCTGGTCATATTCTTTCACTACGTGCCTTTCTTTCTCTGGCTTTCGGCCAAGGTGTCGGGTGTAAAGATTTCGCTCATCCAATTGTTCCTGATGCGTATCCGTAACGTGCCGCCTTACGTCATCGTGCCTGCCATGATTGAAGCCCACAAGGCCGGACTGAGCACCATTACGCGCGACGAGTTGGAAGCTCACTATATGGCCGGCGGACACGTGGAAAAGGTGGTACATGCGCTGGTATCGGCATCAAAAGCCAACATCGACCTGTCTTTCCAGATGGCCACCGGAATCGACCTGGCCGGACGCGACGTGTTCGAAGCTGTACAGATGTCGGTTAACCCGAAAGTAATTGACACCCCTCCTGTGACCGCTGTAGCCAAAGACGGTATCCAGTTGATAGCCAAGGCTCGTGTAACCGTACGCGCCAACATCCGCCAATTAGTGGGTGGTGCCGGTGAAGACACCGTACTGGCCCGTGTAGGCGAAGGTATTGTCTCCTCCATCGGTTCCTCCGAAAACCACAAATCGGTACTCGAAAACCCCGACTCCATCTCCAAACTTGTGTTGCGTAAGGGACTGGATGCCGGTACTGCCTTCGAAATTCTTTCCATTGATATTGCCGACATCGATATAGGCCGTAACATCGGAGCTTCCTTGCAGATAGACCAGGCCAACGCCGACAAAAACATCGCTCAGGCAAAGGCTGAGGAACGTCGTGCTATGGCTGTTGCCCTGGAACAGGAAATGAAAGCCAAAGCTGAAGAAGCTCGTGCTAACGTGATTCAGGCAGAAGCAGAAGTGCCTAAAGCCATGGCAGAAGCCTTCCGCACCGGCAACCTCGGTATCATGGACTATTACCGGATGAAGAATATTCAGGCCGACACCGACATGCGGAGCAGCATTGCCCGCCCTGATTCACACCCGGCCGGACATGAACCTATCGGCAAATAAAAAGACAGAAACAAAACACTTAACTTGCTAACTAAAAACAAATGCGTATGAAAAAGTATTTTCCTCCTTCAGAACTGATCATCAATGAAGATGGTTCGGTGTTCCACCTCCACGTGAAACCAGAACACCTGGCAGATAAAGTCATCCTGGTAGGCGACCCCGGACGTGTAGCTCTCGTAGCCTCTCATTTCGACACCAAAGAATGCGAAGTAGAAAGCCGTGAGTTCCGTACCGTGACCGGTACCTATCAGGGCAAACGCATCACGGTAACCTCTACCGGTATCGGATGCGACAACGTAGACATCGTAATGAATGAACTCGACGCACTGGCCAACATCAATTTCCAGACCCGTGAAGAAAACGAAACCTTCCGTCAGTTGGAAATTGTGCGTATCGGTACCTGCGGCGGTTTGCAACCTTATACGCCTGTAGGCACCTACATCTGTTCCGCTATCTCCGTGGGATTTGACGGGCTTCTGAACTTCTACGAAGGACGTAACGCGGTGTGCGACCTGCCCATGGAACGTGCCCTGCTCAACCACTTAGGTTGGACGGGCAATCTCTGTGCACCGGCTCCCTATGTGATTCATGCTAACGAAGAACTGGTAGACCGTATCGCCGGTACAGACATGGTACGTGGTGTGACAGTAGCCTGTGGCGGTTTCTTCGGTCCGCAAGGACGCCAGCTCCGTATTCCACTGGCCGACCCGCACCAGAACGAGAAAATCGAGAGCTTCGAATATCAGGGTCGCCGCATCACCAACTTCGAGATGGAAAGTTCCGCACTGGCCGGACTGGCACGTCTGCAAGGCCATAAAGCTACCACCGTGTGCATGGTCATTGCGAACCGAGTAGCCAAGGAAGCCAACACCGGATACAAGAACAAGATTGACGATCTGATTAAAGTCGTACTTGAAAGAATATAACAAACTTATTATGAATCAACAGGTTCTCTTCTTCGGGAGAGAACCTGTTTTTATGTCTGAAAACTCACTCATATGGAAGCAAGTTTTAAATCCACCCTTACCGACAAGCGTCAGCGATACGCTCAGTTCCTCGAACAGTTCGCCCCTCTGATTGAAGGCGAGAAAAACGAAATCAGCGTACTGGCCAACACCAGTGCCGCCCTGAAAGAAGCCTCGGATTCTTTTGGGTAGGCTTCTACCTCGTACACGAAGGCGAACTCCACCTTGGCCCGTTTCAGGGCAGCGTGGCCTGCTACCGCATCAAGAAAGGACGCGGCGTATGCGGCACCGCCTGGGCTGAAGCCCGTACCCAACTCGTGCCCGACGTAGATAAGTTCCCCGGCCACATTGCCTGCAGTTCCCTCTCCCGTTCCGAAATCGTCGTGCCGATGATAGTCGCAGGAGAAGTGCGGGGCGTGCTCGACATCGACAGCGACCAGCTGGCTACATTCGATGAAACGGACCGTGAATACCTCGAAAAAGTAGTCGACCTGCTGGTGAAAACCCTCTACCAGCCCGCATAAATCTGTCGGCTACGCTTCCGGATGTAACTCGAAAACCGTATCTTTGCAAGGATTTTAAAAAGACATACACACGTGAACATATTACAAACTGAAGATACCATCTGTGCCATTGCCACCGCTCAGGGTGGAGCCATCGGCACCATCCGCGTGTCGGGGCCGGAAGCCATCACCCTCACCGACCGCGTCTTTAAGCCCGTTTCCGGCAAACCATTAGCCGGACGCGCACCTTATACTCTCACCTTCGGCTATATCCTCACGCCCGAAGGAGAAATCATCGACGAAGTGCTGGTCAGCCTTTTCCGTGCCCCCCACTCTTACACTGGTCAGGATTCCACGGAAATTTCCTGCCACGGATCGAGCTATATCCTCCAGCAAGTGATGCAGCTCCTTATCCGCCAAGGATGCCGTGCCGCAGGACCGGGTGAATATACCAGCGTGCCTTCTTGAATGGCAAGATGGACCTGAGCCAGGCCGAAGCTGTGGCCGACCTCATTGCATCCACTTCCGCTGCTACCCACCGCATGGCCATGAACCAGATGCGCGGCGGATTCAGTCGTGAACTGGCCGTCCTGCGCGACAAGCTACTCCACCTCACTTCCCTCATGGAACTGGAACTCGATTTCAGCGACCACGAGGAACTGGAGTTTGCCGACCGTTCGGAACTGGAAGACATCGCCCGTCAGATTGAGCAGGTTATCCATCACCTGGTAGATACGTTCAGCGTGGGCAATGCCTGAAGAACGGAGTGCCCGTGGCTATCGTCGGCGAAACAAACGCCGGTAAGTCCACCCTGCTGAATGCCCTCCTGAACGAAGAACGTGCCATCGTGAGTGACATCCACGGTACCACTCGCGATGTCATTGAAGATACCATGAACTTGGGAGGTATCACCTTCCGCTTTATCGATACTGCCGGTATCCGTGAAACAACCGACACCATCGAAAGCTTAGGCATCGAACGAAGTTTCCAGAAGCTGGATCAGGCCGACATTGTACTTTGGGTTATTGATACGACTTGTGCCGAAGAGCAATATCGTCAGTTGGCCGACAAGATTTTGCCACGCTGCGAAGGTAAGCACCTGGTGATTGTGCTCAACAAGGCAGATTTGCTTTCATCGACTGATTCTTCAGCAGATGAACAACTCGCTCGCCTGAAAGCTACTCTCCCCGACTTGCCGGAGGATGCTTGTGTGCTTTCCCTTTCGGCCAAGCAGAAAGAGGGACTTTCTCAGCTTCAGAAGCAGTTGGTGGACTTTGCCGCCCTGCCTGACCTGTCGCAGAACGATGTGGTGGTAAGTAATATCCGCCATTACGAAGCACTAAGCCGTGCGCTGGAAGCTATCCACCGCGTACAAGACGGACTGGCCATGCAACTTTCCGGTGACCTGGTTTCACAAGACCTTCGCGAATGTCTTTATCACTTGGGAGAAATCGTGGGCGGAACGATTGAGACGGATGAGGTGCTGGGGAATATTTTTAAGTACTTTTGCATCGGCAAGTAACTATCTGATTATCAATGAGTTAAACTGATTATAATCGATTGATATGGCGCTCTTTACGGGGCGCCTTTTTTGTTGCTCTACTGTCAATATTAGTCATTTATAGCTTTGCACATCATCTTTTTGTACCGTTTTTGTACCACGAAGCAAAATTCTGGCATTTTACGCTGGACAGATTGTGGAGTAAGTTTACGCCATTTTACAGAATTTTACGGGATTATACAGATTATTGGGTGAAATAAAGCGAAATAAAATGAAAAGTAGAATTGAAATTAAAAGAATTTGTGCCTGGTGCGGTAAAGAATTTATTGCCTACAAAACGACGACAAATTGTTGTTCCCATAAGTGTGGAAACGCATTATATAAGAAACGTAAGCGTGATGCAGCAATAATTGCCAATAATAATTTAACTGAAAAAATTGTTACAGAAAAACCTATTGAGAAGATTAAAGACAAACCTTTTCTGACTATTACAGAAACTGCAATTTATCTTGGAGTAACAAGACCAACAATATATGGTTACCTTAAACGAGGCGATCTAAAAGCAACACGTATAGGAACTAAATTTCTTTTAAGCAAAGATGACATAAACAATATGTTTAATCATCCTGCAGATTTTAAGTTGCCACCTAAGGAAAAACAAGCAATCACAGAATTTTATACTACAGCTGAAATTATAGAAAAATTCAATGTTAGCGAATCATGGATATTTGTGATGGCTAAGAAAAATAAAATTCCCAAAACGTTCAATCGGGGTAAGACTTACTGGAGTAAAAAGCATGTTGATGCTTATTTTTCCTCGAAGGCTCCAGATGCAGACATTCCAGAATGGTATAGTGTGCAAGAAGTACAGGACAAATTTCAAATGAGTCTTAATGCTATATACTCTTTTGTTTATAAAAATGTCATTCCGAAAAAAGAAGGTTGGTATTACTGTATACTATTCAAAAAAAGCACTTCGATATAGCAAAGGGAATACGTCAGGCTGAAGAACCCAAATACTATACAGTTCGAGAAGCTATGGAAAAATTCAAAATAACAAGAGACCAGCTATACCATTATACCAAGTATCATCAAATTCCCAAGATTAAAAAGGGAAAATATACTCTTATATCCAAACCTGAGCTCGATAATTTGTTTGAAGATCCTATCATTGAATAATCCCGGTATAAGTTATTTCCCGGTGTGAGTATTCACCAAGAAAACACCAGTTTAATTTGTACCGATAATAATAATTTATCAACCAAAAACATTAATCTTATGGCACTTACATGTACTAACGTAACATTGAGACAAAGAGTTATCAGTAACGGCAGAATTTTCTCTCTACCTGGACTATTATCCGGCTATTCGCAATCCGTACACAATGAAAATGAGCCGCAGGGAATATCTTGGCATTTATATCTATGCCCGTCCTAAAAATGAGATTGAACGTGATTTCAACAACGAGATGCTGAGTAAGGCTGAAGCCATTCGTTGTATCAGAGTACAGGCAATCGTTAATGAGGAGTTTGGATTTCTTGACAAACACAAAATGAAAGCTGACTTCCTTGCCTATTTTCGTGAGAAAGCAAAACTGAAGTATCACAAATGGGACTGCGTTTACCAGCATTTTGAAAAGTTTGTAAACGGCTATTGTACTTTCGGCGATGTAACGGTAGAGCTTTGCCAGAAGTTTAGGCAGTATTTACTGAACTGTAAACAAATCCGTCATCCTAATATCAGCGTTTCGAGGAATTCGGCAGCTGGTTATTTTTCAACTTTCCGTGCATTACTGAAAATAGCTTATCAAGAGAAGATGCTACGTGAAAATCTAAATGACTTCATAGACAAGATTGAATGGAAAGAAGTCAAAAAGCAGTATCTCACATTAGCAGAAGTTAAGAAACTGGCCGCTACACCATGCAAGATTCCTGTACTGAAACAAGCTTCATTATTCTCCTGTATGACCGGTCTTCGTATCAGCGATATTTTACAGCTTACATGGGATAATATTGAAGTCGGTCCTGACAATGGCTATTACATCAGAATTTGTACAGAAAAGACAGAGACGGAAGCCACTCTCCCCATCAGTAACGAAGCATTGGAACTATGTGGTATTCCTGGTTCAGGCCGAGTATTTAAAGGACTGACCAGAGCTATGACGAATCAACCTCTCAAGCAATGGATTTCGGAAGCCGGAATCAAAAAACACATAACCTTCCACACGGCCCGCCACACGTTCGCCACAATGATGCTGACATTGGGAGCAGATTTGTACACTGTATCTAAATTGCTCGGTCATACATCTGTAAAGATGACCCAAGTGTATGCCAAAATCGTCAATAAGAAAAAAGACGATGCAGTAAATCTGACTAACGGTTTATTCGATTGACAATGCGATGAGCATCAGACCAGATATCTAAACACTTATTTAGGGTGTTGTTCCGGCAGGATTTTTCTTTCGGGGAGCAACACCCTTATATATATTATAAATCCAATTTAAAGTATTTCATCATGAAAAGACCTAACAATGGCCCTCTCTCTTTTTGGAGGGAAGAAACATCTGCACCATTTTGTTGCAGAACAGGATGCAGCGAAAGAATTTTTCGCATTGCTCGTTGAAGCAAAAACAATGTATCTCCGTGATGTCGTGGCGGGTAGTAAGCAGTACCACCGTTACGTGGAGGATTTTGTAAACAGCCACCGGTATATCGACTGCAACCATGCGGTCTGCCGGAACTGCCATGAAATGAACATTCATATCGTCAAAGGATTATTAAACGATTGTTCCAATCTTATCCGATCACTTTTTACCGAAGCAGACTTCTCGTTCAAGAAGTGTATGGAACTGAAACGAACGTATGATATGTTTGTACCACCATCACAGTCCATCACGTGCTGCAAAGACGGCCCGACAAGGATTTATCCTCTTTCTTTTGGATGCAATCTCACTCGTAAACAGATGATAGGTATTACGGCTTGTGCCAATGCTTATCATCTGTTTTGCGTTTCTACCCTACACGTGGAAGATATGGAAGCCCTGCTTTCCTGTAAGGAAGGATTCTGTATTCGTGTAAACAATATCCGTCATGTGGCCATCCTGTTCGATACACTCCTTGAGTACTCGTTCATCCAAGCCAAATGGCAGGCCGTTCTCAGTAATGGACGGTTCTTACAAACCAAGGACGGAAAAGGATTCGTTTCAGCTTCAAGCCTTTCATCCGCTCTGTCTGCTCTACGCAACAACATGACATCAGCAGGTTATGGTATCAGGCGAGCCATTGATGAACTGAGAGAGTGGTAAGAAGTGCCAATAAGCGAAGTATGTGAAAGGTAAAAGCGTGATAGTTGCCGTGATACGTGGTTACTATCACGGTGCAAACTCATGCTGCCCTTTTGGGTTACCCTATCTTTGCCCTCCGTTAGCGCGCTACATAACGGAGGGCATACTTCCATTGTCTAATTTTATAATAACTCATTTATGCAAAATAATAGATTGACATTCATGGAACGGCTGAGTGAACGGCTTACAAACGTCGAAGCCATCCTAAAGAAATTAGATCCGATAGAAAGTCTGTTGGAACGCATCGCATTGCTGGAAAAAAATATATATACCACCAAACAGGTGTTTACCTTCCAAGAGGCTTGTATGTATATCGGAATATCCGAGAGTATGCTGTACAAGCTAACATCAGGCAAGGAGATTCCGCACTACAAGCCACGTGGCAAAATGATATATTTCGCCAAAGAAGATCTGGATGAATGGCTTTTGCAGAATTATGAACCAACCGTAGATGAAGCAGCACGTATGGCAAACGAGGCCGCTGCCACACAACCTTTCTTTAATCAAAGACGCCATGGAAAACGAAAGAAGAACTGAATATAATGTGGATATGAGGCCGGAGGAGGATTTCTTATCGGATATCCTCTCCGCCTCGCAGATTCGGGCGACGGATACCTATGAAACGCCGCCACAGATTATCTGGATAGACAACTCGACCATTGCTACGCTCGGCAACTTCAGCGCATCAACCGGCAAGGCGAAATCAAAAAAAACATTTAACGTTTCGGCCATTGTCGCTGCATCGCTGGCAGGAAAACAAGTGCTGAACTACCGGGCGCACCTCCCGGAAGGTAAACGTAAGATTCTGTACGTGGACACGGAACAGAGCCGCTTTCATTGTCATAATGTACTGGAACGCATCTTGCGGCTTGCCGGACTGCCCACTACAACCGACAGTGAAAACCTCGACTTTATTTGCTTGCGCGAATACTCTCCGGCAATACGCATTGGGGTCATTGACTACGCCTTACGTCAAAAAAAAGGATACGGACTTGTTATCATCGACGGTATCCGTGACCTGATGCTTGACATAAACAGTACCGGTGAGTCCGTGGAAGTCATTAACAAGATGATGGAATGGTCATCAAAGTATGACCTGCATATCCACTGTGTGCTACACTTGAATAAAGGAGATAACAATGTGCGCGGGCATATCGGTACGGAAATGAGCAACAAAGCGGAGACTGTACTGGTCATCAGCAAAAACAACGATTGTCCAACGTCAGCGAGGTTCATGCGTTACACATCCGTGAGAAAGAGTTTAAACCTTTTGCTTTCACTGTCAATGAGGGCGGGCTTCCGGTTCTCGCAGAAGGGCATTTGTTTGAGAATGCCCCACATCAGAAACCGAAACAGCGGACGGGTTTTATGGAACTAAGCGTCGAACAGCACCGTGAAGCCCTTTCCGCTGCATTTGGAGACAAACCTATCCGTGGATTTGAAAATATGCTGCAAGCCATGATGACTGCTTACGCGGCAATCGGATTTAAGCGTGGGAGAAACGTAATGGTCAAACTACTGCAATATCTGACTGACACCTTAAAACTGGTTATCAAACGAGATAAACTTTTTTTATTATGACATGACACAGGCAGAAACCATGCTTTTCGATGAAGAATGAGAGCGGGCGCGGGCCTATATAATTCAGTTTAATTTAGTATTTATATATATAGGGTCGCAAACTAAACTAAACCGCTTTTGCGCAAACAAGTGAAAAGAATTTGAATATGACCATAGATGAAGCAAAACGAGTGCGTATCGTGGACTTTTTGGCCCAGCTCGGCCACCGTGCGCAGCATATGAAATCAGAGCAATACTGGTATCTTTCTCCTCTCAGGAAAGAGGTGACGCCATCGTTCAAAGTCAATGACCGGCTGAATGAATGGTATGATTTTGGCGAGGCCACCGGAGGCGACCTTGTGGAACTGGGTAAGTACCTTTGCGAAACAAAAAGTGTGAGTGAAGCATTAGCATACATCGAACGGCATGTCAATGGTGTATCGCTACCGAGAATCCGGACGTTGCCCACAACGTTCCGACCTGTGGAAGCCGACATGAAAAATCTGATTATCGTGCCGCTGCGACACCACGCACTGCTCTCATATCTCCATTCACGTATGATTGATTCGGATATCGGACGAATGTTCTGTAAGGAAGTGCATTACGAACTGCGCCAGCGACGTTACTTTGCACTGGCTTTTGGCAACATATCCGGTGGATACGAGGTGCGAAACCCTTATTATAAAGGATGTATCAAGAACAAGGACATTTCCTTGATACCCCAATCGCGTGGTGAGACACAGAGCCGTGTCTGCCTGTTTGAAGGGTTCATGGACTTTCTGTCCTATCTGACTCTCAAACAGACGGACGATAGTGCCATTTGCATTAATGCTCCCTGTGACCACCTTATTATGAACTCGATCAGTAATCTGAAAAAGACATTGACGTATCTGCAAAAATACACGTATATCCACTGTTACCTTGACAATGACCTTGCCGGACAAAAGACAGTGGAAACCATAGCCGGGATGTATGATGGACGCGTCTATAACGAGTCCAACCGTTATGCCGGTTACAAAGACCTAAACGACTACCTACGCGGGAAGAAACAATGAACAACCCACTCCCTAAGCTCTCCTTCACGGAGGGCTTTTTTTATATCCCAACTTTTTCCTGCTTTCTTATGTAAAATCGCATTTGAATATGATTTTGTAATATGATTTTTGGATTTTGAAAAATATCATATTAAAATAATATGTTTTGTAACCAATAATTTTATCTTTAAACTTATCCATTCTTATTTTGCGGCTACAATCAAATATAACAAATCATATTATACAAAAAGATATGAAATCATATTTTATTTTCACCATTGTCCTGACAGTTGCCTATCTCGTCTATTATGCGGTTATCATCGTGCAGGACCTTTATGGAAAAAAAGGAAATAGTAAGCCGGAAGAAGAGGTATTTGACCTCGGTGCGCCGGAAGATGAACAGAGTGTGTCCGTGACGGAGAGCGATACGGGATTCAATGTGGGTAATGAGAAGTATGAAACAGATGTTGCCCCTACCGCTTCACCTGCACCACAGGAGACAGAAACCGCAGACAATAATGGCGAGATAGCCGTGGCGGAGAAGCTGAAACGGCTGAAAGCCCAAGCGGAGGAACAGATGGAAGAAACCGAGACCTACCTGTCGGACGCATACACGGCAGACGAACTGTACAAAGCGATGCTTGCCAAAGGAAAGACGGACAACCGTCCGGAACTGGTATGGAAACCTCTCAAAGACCGATTGTAAAATGTCGAAAGCAAAAAAAATATTATGTGCACTGTGCTTTGTCCCTTATGCGGTATTCGCCAAAAGCGGCAGCGTAAACTACAGTTGGGGTGCAGACGCACTTGCAACGATGCACGACTTCGTGGTGACGATGATGCTGTACGTGCTGTACATCTGCTACGCTGTCGCCTCGGTTTTCGTAGTCGTTGCCGCGCTCCAAATCTATATCAAAATGAACACAGGCGAGGACGGTGTGGTGAAGTCTATCGTATCACTTGTCGGTGCGTGCCTCTTCATCATTGGAGCTTCAATCGTGTTCCCCGCTTTCTTCGGCTACCGCATATAGGTGGCTGACAGGAGTGTAAAACCAATTCAAAAATAGAAGTACCACAAAAAATGTAATAAATATGTTTCAGAAATTCAAAAGAATGTGCCGAAAGGCAAAGAAAACCATCATGCAAGTTTCCACCAAAGTAAAAATGTTAATCATTGCCCTGTTAGGAGGCATACCTGCTATGGCTCAAAGTACGGCAGGCGATTACTCAGCCGGTACGACAGCTCTATCAACCGTAGCCGAGGAAATCGTGAAATACGTTCCTGTGATGGTCAAACTCTGCTATGCCATTGCTGGTGTTGTGGCCATCATCGGAGCCATTTCGGTGTATATCGCCATGAACAACGAGGAACAGGATGTCAAGAAGAAGATTATGATGGTGGTTGGGGCGTGCCTTTTCCTGATTGCGGCAGCCCAAGCATTACCTCTATTCTTCGGAATTAACGCATAAACAGCCAGGAGGAATGACTAATAACGGACGTTATCCGGATTACCCGCTGTTCAAAGGACTGCAACGGCCTTTGGAACTGATGGGATTACAAGGTCGCTACATCTATTGGGCGGCAGGCGTAGCTGGTGGGGCCATTGTGGGCTTCATCGCCGCTTACTGTCTTATGGGCTTTGTGGCCGGACTGGTCGTATTGGCAACTGTCTTATCTGCGGGAATCGTGCTTATCATCCTCAAACAGCGAAAGGGGCTGCACAGTAAAAATGTAAAACGTGGAGTGTATGTGTATGCCTATTCGCACAAAGTATGACTATAAGAAAAACCATCACGGCAATGTGTGTGGCTGATTGATTGTTGAACGCGGGCGGGTCCGTCTCCAGCCGAGGCAGACCTGCCCCTATTTAATGAACGAATATCGGAATGACCCTATATATCATTTTATTTTTCATCGCCCTATGTACGGGTATGGCCTTGTCAGTCTATACGTTCGGTACGGGCGGCAAGCGCAAGCATATCTTTCAGAATATCTATTTTTCTGTGGAAGATACAGACGGTGTGGGTGTGCTGTACACCAAGACGGGCGAATATTCTGCCGTCTTGAAAATCGAAAATCCGGTACAGAAGTATTCAGCGGACATTGACAGCTATTACGACTTCACGCATCTATTCTCTGCCCTTGCGCAGACACTGGGCGAAGGGTATGCCTTGCACAAACAGGACATCTTCGTAAGGAAACAGTTCGCGAACGAGCCGGAGCATAATCAAGAATTTCTCTCGGCATCGTACTTCCGTTATTTTAATGGGCGTCCGTACACGGACAGCCTTTGCTATCTGACTATCACACAGGAAGCCAAGAAGAGCCGTCTTTTCTCTTACGATAGCAAGAAATGGCGCGATTTCCTCGTGAAAATTTATAAGGTTCGAGACCTACTACGCGACAGCGGTGTACAAGTGAAATTCCTGAACAAAGCCGAGGCAAGCGAATATGTGGACCGTTACTTTGCGATGAACTTCGAAGACCGTATGGTCTCGATGACGAATGTCAAGGCTGACGACGAAACGGTATCTATGGGTGACAAACGCTGTAAGGTGTACAGCCTCGTGGACGTGGACTGCGCCGCGCTCCCCTCGCTGATACGTCCCTATACCAATATCGAGGTGAATAATACCGAGATGCCAGTGGATCTTGTCTCGGTGGTGGATAATATTCCGAACGCAGAAACGGTGGTGTACAACCAAATTATTTTCCTGCCCAGCCAGAAGCGGGAACTGGCATTACTCGATAAAAAGAAGAACCGGCACGCAAGCATCCCCAATCCGAGTAACCAAATGGCCGTAGAGGACATCAAACAGGTACAGGACGTAATAGCCCGTGAAAGCAAACTGCTCGTGTACACGCACTTCAACATGGTGGTGGGCGTGCCTGCGGACACCGACCTTCAAAAATGCACGAATCACTTGGAAAACGCTTTTGGGCGCATGGGCATACACATCAGTAAGCGTGCATACAACCAACTGGAACTGTTCGTCAGTTCGTTTCCGGGCAACTGTTACAGCCTGAACGAGGAATATGACCGTTTTCTGACCCTCTCCGACGCTGCGGTATGCCTGATGTACAAAGAACGGGTGCAGCATAGTGAGGAAACACCGCTAAAAGTTTATTACACTGACCGCCAAGGTGTTCCGGTAGCTATCGACATCACGGGAAAAGAGGGAAAGAACAAGCTGACCGACAACTCGAATTTTTTCTGCCTGGGGCCTTCGGGCAGCGGAAAGAGTTTCCACATGAATTCCGTCGTGCGCCAGTTGCATGAACAGGGGACGGACGTGGTAATGGTCGATACGGGTAACTCATACGAGGGGCTATGCGAGTATTTCGGCGGCAAGTATATCAGCTATACCGAGGAACGGCCCATCACGATGAATCCGTTCCACATCAATCGGGAAGAGATGAACGTAGAAAAAACGGGATTCCTGAAAAACCTCGTCTTGCTTATCTGGAAAGGTACGCAGGGAACGGTCACAAAGACGGAAGACCGTCTGATAGAGCACGTCATCACGGAATATTACGACGCCTACTTCAACGGTTTCGAGAGCTTCACACCCCAACAGCGTGAGGACTTGCGTAAGAGCCTCGTTATTGATGACCGCAACAGCAGTGAGAAGCGGCACGAAAGCGAACGGGAACGCGCGGCCCGCATCGAGGGTATCATTGACGAGATAGAGGGTCGGCGCAAGGAACTGAAAGTGGAGGAACTGTCATTCAACTCTTTCTATGAATATTCCGTGCAGCGCATCCCGGATATCTGTGAGGAGAACCGTATCACGGGCATCGACCTCTCGACATACCGCTATATGATGAAGGACTTTTATTTGGGCGGCAACCACGAAAAAACGCTGAACGAAAACATGGACAGCTCGCTGTTCGACGAGACGTTCGTGGTCTTCGAAATCGACAGTATAAAAGATGACCCGCTGCTTTTTCCTTTGGTCACGCTGATTATCATGGATGTTTTCTTACAGAAAATGCGCATCAAAAAGAACCGCAAAGTCCTTGTCATCGAGGAAGCGTGGAAAGCCATCGCCAGCCCGCTGATGGCGGAATACATCAAATTTATGTACAAAACGGCACGTAAATTCTGGGCCAGTGTAGGTGTGGTGACACAGGAGATACAGGACATCATCGGCAGCGAAATCGTGAAAGAGGCCATCATCAACAACTCGGATGTGGTGATGCTGCTTGACCAAAGCAAATTCAAGGAACGTTTCGACACCATCAAGGCGATTCTTGGCCTAACGGACGTGGACTGTAAGAAAATTTTTACCATCAACCGCCTCGAAAACAAGGAAGGACGCAGCTTCTTCCGCGAGGTATTTATCCGCCGGGGCACGACCAGCGGTGTTTATGGCGTGGAGGAACCGCACGAGTGCTACATGACCTACACGACTGAACGGGCAGAGAAAGAGGCTCTGAAACTTTACAAGCGCGAGCTACAATGCAGCCACCAAAAGGCTATCGAGGCATATTGCCGTGACTGGGATGCCAGCGGTATCGGCAAGGCATTGCCGTTTGCACAGAAAGTTAATGAAGCGGGACGTGTACTGAACTTAACCACTAAAATAACATCATAATGAAAACGAAAAGGATTTTAATCACCCTGTCACTGGACTACGGAATAAATATGATGGGGTTTGAAAGCAGCTTGACGCGCGAACAAATTTCTGTCAATAATCCGGAACTCACTGTTTTGTCCCTCCGGGAGTTTTGTATGCTATCCAAGGAGAACCTGCTCCGTATGGATGACATGACACCGGACAAGGTAGCTGCCATCGAACGGCTATTGGCGGAGTATTCCCTTCGGTTGGGTATGTCCGATGTAGAACTGGAAACGTACTTGAACCGATATTATGAAGAAAACCCCAAAGAAAAGGAGTTTTACGATATGTGCGACAGGCTGTGTAGCAGCAAACCTGCCTTCGATGAAAACGGATTTCGTGAAGAACTATTCCGGGAACTGAACAGCAGTCCGATGAGTGAAAAAAAGACTGAGTGACTTAGGATGGCTACGCTATCAGACCGTGCGCGAAACTTATCTAAACCAGCCTTTCTTCTTGAGATGGTTCGGCTCCCAAGAAGCCCGGATCAAAAGGGCCATCAAGGATACTACCATCATACATGATATGTTCTGCCGACTTGTCACGGAGAATTGTATCGAATCTGAGCGGTGGTATTTCAATCACAAGGAACCGGAATACATAAAAGAGGTCTGAAACGATGAAACGGCTGTTTATCTTTTGGGTTATCCTATTGCCTGCCCTGACACAGCACGTTCACGCACAATATTACAGCGTGAACTATGACGCACGTACCGTGGCGGCCATGGCCGCCGCATTCGGCACGGAGGTAGTGGCTGAAAGCTACTACCGCGAGCAGGTGGATGATATTCTGAAACACTATACGGCGGCAGAGGTGGCAGCAGCAGGGATATTTTCTTCCAAATTTTTGGAACACAAGGCTCTGTCCGACCTTGGCATCTGGTGCAGCAGCACGGAAAATTACTACTATCGTCGAATTTACCATATGGTGGCGGAGAAAATCATGCCGAAAATATGGGTGGTAGCGAAACTGATGCTACGCTCACCACAAACAGCCATCCACTGGGGCAGTTACCTGATGAAAGTCTGCGATGATACGAAGAGCCTGTGTATGCAGTTCGAAAGCGTTGTGACCAACAGCACACTGACGTTCTCGGACATCGCTTTTCTGGAAATTGACCGCGACATCGCCAGTTTGCTGAACCTCGCAGAACTGGGCGGTACCGATTGGCAACGGATGTTGGACAACTTGGCCAAAGTGCCGGGCAATTTCACCATCGAGAACTTGAAAGGCGATATCGACAACCTTTATAACATGGGCGTAGGGCTGGCAACATCTGGTATGGAGAACCTCGGTGACGCTCTACTGCAAAGCAGTGCGTTCCATGACCTGTTGGGCGGCAAAGCCAATGAAATCGGCAACCTGTATGAACACTACGGTACTCTCTTCGAGCAGGCGGAACATGACATCGGTAGTCTGCTAATCGACATGGTGGGCGGTCAGGACAGCGTGACCGCATTGTTCAATTTCAGCAACTACGACCTCACATCGTGGATGACCGACTACATGGACAATGCAGTCGGGAACTATTACACGCAACGGTGGTATATCGCACGGCGTGAGCAAGGAAGCATTTCTCTATGCGACTACTACCCACCGACAGACGACAACAGCATATTGAACGGGGGCGCATGGACACGCTTTAATACGAGCGATCCGGGATTTTACCCGAACGCTTCGCAACGGGAGCAGGCCCTTGCCAACTCAGAACAGTATGCCGGATGGTCAAGAAGCCGAGTACAACAGCTCAACAACAGCAACGACGGTTACACCTATACTATCAATACCCGACAACAGGCCTACATCATCAGCAAAGGCAACAAGCAGACCAAGAAGGCATACGCCTATGAGATACATGTGACACAGAGCTGGAACCGGACGGAGGTAGTCTATGAGGATGTCTTCGATTCCTATTCGATGGATCTGAACACGTTCAAAGCGCAGCTCAATGCCCGCCTCTCGGAGTTCAATGACAACGAGGAAGGCTATGTCTATTACATAGCATCCGATGCACGGAACTATTATCAGGCGACGGACGCCGCAAAATTGCAGGGATGTGAAAGCGTGACCATCAGTGTAACCTGTTCAGACGGGGCGACGCTGGGACAAGGCTCGACACAATACAAGTGCCGTAAGTGTGGCGGCTCACTGGATGCCCACTCCAAAGAGTGCGTCATGCAGACCTCGGTAACGGAGAACGAACTGGACCTTTCAGAACTGGACGCACTGATACGGGAAGCGGACAATCAGGTTGCCGTTCTTCAATCTCAGATTAGTGCCTTGGAAAAGGAAAACGCCGACCTTCTGAAAAAAATTGCCGAGGCGAGCGTGGAAGACGCAGCAGCTTACCGGCAACAATATAACTCCAACCGGACACGTATCGAGGAACTGAAAAGCGAACTTGCCGAGTGGCAACAAAAGCAGAAGGAGTACGCAGATGCGAAGCAGGAAGCGGAAGCTGAGAACGATGTGCCGACAGATGATTACTACCGCCTACCGGCCATCATGCAGGATTGTAAGACAGCCTACAGCCTCACTTGGCAGGACGGAGGTACATGGAGCGGCTATACGTTCGTCCGTAAGGCGACGATGCCGAACATCAATGGTATCATTACGTTCCGTGCGACTATTTCTATCGCACGGAAGCCGAAATACTTTCTGGGTATCAAAATCCACCGTGCCATCATCCAAATCAGTTGGGAATTGACTTCGGCATACACAGACACGCACGTTGCCGATGTACTGACACTCGATCCGAACCTGCCGAACGAGGAAAAGACTAAAATCGTGAATAATCGCATATCGGAAATTGCACGGGAATATCCCAACTGTAAAATCACTACCGAGTATGCCCGTACAGAACCTATGGAAGAAGTACCGAACAGCGACGTGTACCACCTGCTTTGGTCAAGTGACCGCCTCGAAATCGCACGAGAAGTGGATTCACGTATCACGAAAATATACGCCGACCTCGTATCCTTGGAGAAGATGATGCACTACAAGCGGAACATCATCGACGTACTGAAGGATGTGCTACCGGAACTCGATACGGACGAGGGTCGTAGGCTGACGCTCGTGGAAGAGTGCCATGACCGCTGGGTAGAAAACGCACGGACATCCCGAAGTGGCAGAAAGGAGGTACGGCCATGAAACGCACTATGCTGATAGCCATCACGTTGCTTGCGCTACTACCCGATGTAGCCAAGGGTCAATGGACATTCGATATCATGTCGGTGGAAGCGTACATCAACGACCACAAGAAACAACGCAGCCTGTTATTGGCCCGAAGCACACTGGAATACAGCAACCAACTGCTGCACGAGTACAGCCGTGAGGAGACGGGCAAATACAAGGAAGTGAATATCGACCTTGACCGCTATACCCGTGCCTTTGATGTCATCGACGTGATGTACCAGTCCCTACGGACGGTGCTAAACGTGAAGGATACCTACAGTTCGGTAAGTGACCGTATCGGTGACTATAAGACCATGCTGGAGGCTTTCCATGAGAAAATCCTGAAACATGGGAACATCGAGCCGTCAGACGCACTGATACTGACTATCAATGAAAAGGCAATACGGGACATCGCCAACGAGGGAGAACACCTCTATAAGTCGGTGAGCGACCTCGTGCTGTATGCCACGGGCGCAGCGGCCTGCTCGACCAGCGACCTGCTGATGGTACTGGAGTCCGTGAACAAGTCGCTGGACAGTATTGAGCAACACTTGAACCGGGCATACATCGAGACATGGAGATACATACAGGTACGTATCGGCTACTGGAAATCGAAGATTTACCGGGAACGTACCAAACGGGAAATTATTGACGGTGCTTTCGGACGGTGGCGCAATGCGGGACGGCTGGATTATTGACGGTAAAAGAGGAAGGAGGTAAATAATGCCACAAGTTAGATTATGACTTCTATACACCGAAATTGATAAGGAATATCTTAAAACGCAGGAAAAGCGTTTCGTCCTGGATGTTCGGAGAAGTACAAACAGAG